>Ga0310345_10000167_pt1 | contig 129469 bp, 123 predicted proteins | sample HC15DNA20500_MG_FD_204667 | JGI IMG/M metagenome (GOLD analysis project Ga0310345, IMG submission 204667) | Marine microbial communities from station ALOHA, North Pacific Subtropical Gyre - HC15-DNA-20-500_MG | ecosystem: Environmental > Aquatic > Marine > Oceanic | place: Pacific Ocean... | reverse complement strand
TGTGCTCACGTTGATCACTCCTGTCCCCCGCTGCTGCAAAAAGCAGCAGGGTAGGTGGATAACGTGGCTCAAAATTGGACGTGACGGAGACCCTTCAGTGGCTCAGTTTTGCTCGTGATTCAACAAGGTAGGCCAGGATCAGGCGTGCCGCATGCTCCCGCTCATCGACCTGGCTGCTGTGGCCCGTGCCCTCCGCCAACAGGAAGAGGACTGTCCCTGCGCGTGAGGCTCAAGTTGGCGCATCACATGCCGAAATTCCGGGTGGAACTTGCTTCGCAGTCAAGCGAAGGCGGTCAACAGGGTGAGCAACCTGCACGCCGACCCGGGCTCCAGAGGGCACGCACATGGGATATCAGAGTTCGCTGTCACAGCTCAAGGCGCTCATCGTCGATGACATGGCGGTGCAGCAGACCACCCTGCGTGGGCAACTCACCTTGCTCGGCATCACGGACGTGGACGCAGCGGCCAATGCGGACGATGCCTACCGCCTGGTCAAATCACGCCGCTACGGCCTGATCCTGTGCGACTTCAACCTGAACCAGAAGACCGACGGCCAACAGTTCTTCGAGCTCATCCGAGAGCACGGTCTCCTGCCCGCCGACTGCCTGTTCTTCATGGTAACGGCCGAGAGCTCCTACATCTCGGTGGCGTCGGCCACCGAACAGTACCCCGACGCCTACCTGCTCAAACCCATCACGGCGGCAGACATCGAGGACCGACTCAAAAGCCTGCTCGAAAAGCGTCACGCGCTGCTGCCGGTCAACTCACGGATCGCCAAGGGGGAGCTTGCCGAGGCCGTGCTGCAATGCGATCAATTGCTGGCGGCGCGCAACCGGTGGTTCATGCCACTTCTCCAGATCAAGGGGCAGACCCTGCTCAAACTGGGGCGCCACGAAGAGGCCCAACAAGTCTACAAGGAAGCCCTGGAGGTCAGGCCTGAGCTGATCTGGGCAAGGCTGGGCTTGGCCCGCGCCCACAAGGCGGCGGGGCAGTTCGAGCAGGCCAGGCAGATCGCACAGGACATCGTGGATTCCGATGACGGCGCACGAAATGTGGCAGCCTACGACGTGCTGGCTGAGTCGCTAGAGGCAGCAGGTGACCCGGAAGGCGCCATGTGGGCCTTGCGCGATGCGGCGCTGGTGGTGCCCTCCGCCCGCCGGCACCGCATCTCGGGAGAATGCGCCTACCGTAACGGCGACCTGGACATGGCCAAGGCCTCCCTGACCAAGGCCACGAAAGCCAGCAGAGGCTCGGTCGTCGACAACCCCCAAGACACCTTGTTGCTGGCTCAAACCCTGGTCGATCTGGGTCAGCCCGCCGAAGCGATGAACCTGATTCGTGACGGCAACAAGTCATACCGGACGCACCCCACCTTCAGTCAGGTCTCGCTGGCCATCAAGGCACAAGCCGAGATTGCAGCCGGCGAGACCGACAAGGCCCAGGCGACACTGGATCTCGCCCGCGCGGGCCTGAGCAAGGGCAAGGCCGACTTCGCGACGATCGCACTGGCCAAGGCAGAAATCGTTTGCGGCCATGAGGATGCGGGCATGGCCCTCCTGAAGGAGGCCATCAGCTCGGACCACGAGAACCTGCGCATCAAGCAGCTGATCTCTCGCACGCTGACCGACACCGGCCACGAGCATCAACTCGACGCGGTCATCGAATCGGCCACCGCGGGGCTGCAGGGAAAGGTCTCGGATGCCCGAAAACTGCTGCGCGACAGCCGCATCGACGAAGCCGTCAACCTCATCGAGGCTGCCGCACACGAGTATCCCGAAAACACGGGCGTGTTGCTGCAAGCCTGCCAGATCAACTGCATGGCCCTTCGCCTCAAGAAAGAAGCCGACACCGAGCGCGTCGAGCGCATCCAGGACTACCTGGGTCAACTCGAGCGTCTCATGCCCGGCCAGGACCGCGTGGTCATGATGCGCCGCTATTTCCGCGAGACCCTGGGCATGCTCGACGCCCATGCACAGGCACAGCCCCACTGATCCATGGATCGCAGCGCCGCCCTCGCCTTGATCGCTCACGACCTCAAGAATGCGCTGGGCGGGCTGGAGACCGAGCTGTCTCAGCTCATTGACGAACCCAGCCCCGTGATGGCTCAGCGAGCCCATCTGCATTGCACCGACCTGCGTCGACAGTTCGTGCAGTTCCTCACGCTCTACAGTGCCGACCGGGAAGGGCTGCGGGTGCTGTGCGAAGACGAGTCCCCGCTGGAACTGCTCGAAGCCATGAAACGTCAGTGGAAGCTCAAGCTGCAGGTGGACGGCTGTCCGCTGGAGATAGCCATCAGGCACCCGGACTTGAGCCCCCCCTTCTGGTACTTCGATCGCAGGTTGGTTCAGTTGGCACTTGACGCCGCCATCCACAATGCCACGCGTTTTGCGCGCCGGCATGTCTGGCTGGCAGTCCAGCGCGAAGGTGAGAAGCTGGTGTGGACCGTTGAGGACGACGGGTGCGGCCTCGGCGCACAAGACCCTGGCCAGGCCAGCGCGACAGGCCTGGGGCAGGCCTTGGCCGAGGCTGTGGCCCAGGCACACCGACAAGGACAACGCCGCGGTAGCGCCACCCTGGGACAGTCGTCCGAGGGCGGCGCCCGATTCACCCTTGAGTTGCCCTGAAGCACCCGGTTGCCACTCACCTTGCAAAACGAGAAGTTCATGCACGAAGCCCTCCGATCCCGCGACTCACAAAGCGACATTGAAAACTCACCGCTGTACGACCTGCGCAGTGCACGCGCCCTGGTGATCGACGTCAACCCCACCTCACGCAGCATCCTCAAGGGCATGCTCGTCGACCTGGGCGTCCCCAGCGAGCGCGTCAAGCAGGTCGGGCGGTATGTCGATGCGCGCACCGAACTCGAGACCACGCAGTACGACATCGTGCTGTGCGACTTTCACTTCAACGACACCCAGCAGACCGGCGCCGATCTCATCGATGAGCTCAGGCAGAGCAACAGCCTGCCTTATGCGACCGTCTTCATCATGGTGACCTCCGAAGCCAGCTACTCACGCGTGGCCGAGGCTGCCGAGTCGGCGCTGGACTCCTACCTGCTCAAGCCCCACACGCACAACGACCTCGCCTCGCGCCTGAAGCTGGCGCGTCACCGCAAACAGTCGCTGGCCGACATCTTCCAGGCGCTCCAGGAAGAAGATTTCCAGCTGGCAGCTGGCTTGTGTCAGGCACGCTTCGATGCCAAGGGGGAGTACTGGGTGTACGCGGCACGCATCGGTGGCGAGTTGCTGTTGCGCCTGAACCGGCACGACGAAGCCAAGCTGTTGTTCGAGGCCATCGACGCCACCAAAGCGATGCCCTGGGCCCGCCTGGGCATCGCCAGAGCCCAGATGGACTCTGGCCAGGTCGCCCCGGCCAAGCGCACGCTAGAGAGCCTGATCGTCGACAACCCCAGCTACGCCGATGCCTACGACGTGATGGGGCGCGCCCACTTCCAGACGGGCGACTTCGATGCGGCCTACGACACCTACAAACACGCGGTGTCGCTCACCCCATCGTCGCTGTCGCGGCTCCAGAAAATGGGGCTGCTGGCTTTTCACCTCGGCAAAACGGAAGAAGCCACCCAGGTGCTTGAGCGCGCCACCGCCTTGGGCGTGACCTCGCGCATGTTCGACTTCCAGACCCTGGTGATGCTGTCTCTGAGCTACTTCGAAAAGCAGGACGCCAAGTCGCTGCACAAGACGCTCACCCAAATCACGCAAGCGCACGAGAAGGCCCCGCGCAGTGCGCGCCTGCGTCGCATGCACGAGATGGTGAACGTGTTGAGCCTCATGCTCCAGCGGCAGGTGGCCGACGTCGTTCGCAGGATCAAGAACATGACGCGAGAGTTCGGTCAGCCCGACTACGACTTCGAAACCGCAGGCAACATGATGAGCCTGCTGCTCAAGCTGCGCGCCAGCGAGTTGGAGCTGCCTGACGCAGAGCTGTGGATCGAGAGGCTCGCGCGGCGCCTCTGCGTCAACAAGGGCATGACCGACATGCTCGCGATGATGGTGCACGCCCATGAGCCCTACGAAGCCATCGTGCGCGACAGCTACCGCAAGCTCGTGATCTTGGCCGAGACATCCCTATCGCGCTCCAAAGCGGGTGAAGCCAATGCGTCGATCAGCGAACTGGTGAACCAGGGAGCGGCCACGGGCAACGCCCGCATGATCGAGCTGGCCGACATGCTGCGCCAGCGCTATCACGCCCAGGCGCTGGACCCGGACGTGCTGCGCAAGCTCGAGGAACTGCAGGCCCGCTACGTGCGCAAGCCCGCCCCGATCAAATTGTCACGCTGACTTGACGCAGTCGACGTAATAGCGCTTGCCGCCCTCGGGCAGGTCCTCGGCGACCAGGCCATGCACGTCGGTGGCGAAACCGGGGAACGCCGCATTGAAGGTCTGCGTGAACTTCAGGAACTCGCAGATCTTCTTGTTGAAGCGCTCACCCGGGATCAGCAGCGGGATGCCCGGCGGATAGGGCGTCAGCAACGCCGTGGTGATGCGGCCCTCGAGGTGGTCGATGTCCACACGCTCGGTCTGCTTGCGCGCGATGCAGGCGTAGGCGTCCGACGGCTTCATCGCAGGCTCGAGCCCCGAGAGGTACACGTCGGTCGTCAGCCGCGCGATGTCGCCCTTGGCGTAGGCCTCGTGCACGCTCTGGCACAGGTCACGCAGGCCCATGCGCTCGTACATCGGGTACTTGCGGCAGAACTCCGGCAACACGCGCCACATCGGCTGGTTCTTGTCGTAATCGTCCTTGAATTGCTGCAGCGCGGTCAGCATCGTGTTCCAGCGGCCCTTGGTGATACCGATCGTGAACATGATGAAGAAGCTGTACAAGCCCGTCTTCTCGACCACCACGCCGTGCTCGGCCAGGTACTTGGTGACGATGCTCGCCGGAATGCCGGCGGGTGCGAACCGGCCCGACATGTCGAGGCCAGGCGTGATGATGGTGGACTTGATCGGGTCCAGCATGTTGAAGCCCTCGGCGAGGTTGCCGAAGCCATGCCAGTCCTCGTTGGCCTGCAGCACCCAGTCTTCCGGCTGGCCGACCTGGTGGCCCAGGCCGGTGTCCAGGCGGGCGTCGGGGCCCCACACCTTGAACCACCAGTCCTCGCCGTACTCCTTGTCCACCTTGCGCATGGCGCGGCGGAAGTCCAGCGCCTCCTTGATGCTCTCCTCCACCAGGGCGGTGCCACCGGGCGGCTCCATCATGGCAGCGGCCACGTCGCAACTCGCGATGATCGCGTACTGCGGCGACGTGGAAGTGTGCATCAGGTAGGCCTCGTTGAAGAGGTTGCGGTCCAGCGGCACGGTCTGCGAATCCTGCACCAGCACATGCGAGGCCTGCGAAATGCCAGCCAGCAATTTGTGCGTGGACTGCGTCGCGTACACCACCGCCTCTTTGGGGCGCGCGCGGCCCTTGCCCATGGCGTGGTACATGCCGTAAAACTTGTGGAATGCGGCGTGCGGCAGCCAGGCTTCGTCGAAGTGCAGGTTGTCGATCCAGCCGTCGAGCATCCCCTTGATCGTTTCGGTGTTGTAGAGCACGCCGTCGTAGGTGCTTTGCGTGATCGTCAGGATGCGCGGCTTGACCGAGGCCGCATCCACGCCCTTGAGCAGCGGGTTGGCAGCGACCTTGGCGCGGATGGTGTCCGGCTCGAACTCGCTTTTCGGGATCGGGCCGATGATGCCGTAGTGGTTGCGCGTGGGGGTCAGGAACACCGGCACCGCGCCCGTCATGATGATGCTGTGCAGGATGGACTTGTGGCAGTTGCGGTCCACCACGACGATGTCGTCCGGGGCGACCGTGTGGTGCCACACCATCTTGTTGGACGTGGACGTGCCGTTGGTGACGAAGAAGCAGTGGTCGGCGTTGAAGATGCGCGCGGCGTTCTTCTCCGATTCGTAAATCGGGCCGGTGTGGTCGAGCAGCTGGCCCAGTTCTTCAACCGCATTGCACACGTCGGCGCGCAGCATGTTCTCGCCGAAGAACTGGTGGAACATCTGCCCCACTGGGCTTTTCAGGAACGCCACGCCACCGGAATGACCGGGGCAGTGCCAGGAGTAGGAGCCGTCCTGCGCGTAGTCCATCAGCGCCTTGAAAAACGGCGGCGCGAGGCCATCGAGGTAGCTGCGCGCCTCGCGGATGATGTGACGCGCCACGAACTCGGGCGTGTCCTCGAACATGTGGATGAAGCCGTGCAGCTCACGCAGGATGTCGTTGGGGATGTGCTCGGAGGTGCGCGTCTCGCCGTACAGGTAGATGGGGATTTCCGCGTTCTTGAAGCGGATCTCGCTGACGAAATTGCGCAGTGCCTTCAGCGCAGCATCGACCTCGTCGGTGGAGCCGGCGCCGAATTCCTCGTCGTCGATGGACAGGATGAAGGCGCTGGCACGGCTTTGCTGCTGCGCGAACTGGGACAGATCGCCGTAACTGGTCACGCCCAGCACCTCGCAGCCTTCCTTCTGGATGGCATCCGCCAGGGCGCGGATGCCGAGGCCGGAGGTGTTCTCGGAGCGGAAGTCTTCGTCGATGATGACGATGGGGAAATGAAAGCGCAGCATGACCTGTTCCTGTGCACAAAAAGCGGAGAAATCCCGAAGACGGCGAAGTGTAGAGGGCAAGCCCGGACATTTGTTTGACACGCCTGCGTAATTGTTCAGCTGTCTCGAAAAATATCCGCACCGTGTGAGCAGTGAAAATTCCCACCTAAACTTCACCATTGACACGGGCATGGCGCAGGGCCCAAGGCGCCCTGCCTGGCATCCAAGGTACAGCGCATCAAGGAGTTGCGGCGGATGAGCGAATCGACGCTTTGGTGGATCGTCGCTGGGTTCATCGTGAGCCTGGAGTTACTGACGGGGTCTTTCTACCTGCTGATGCTGGCCGCGGGTGCGGCCACCGGCGCCGTGGTGGCGACCCTGGGCGGCGACCAGGCCACACAAATGGTGACTGCGGCCTTGGTCGGCGGCGGCGCGGTGTACCTGTGGCACCGAAAATTGCTGCGCCGCGGCATGTTGCCTGTGGACGACTACATCTCCACCGGCCTGGGCAGCCTGGATGTGGGCGAACAGGTCAACGTCTCGACTTGGCACCCAGATGGCACGGCGAGGGTTCACTACCGCGGCAGCGACTGGATGGCCCGGTACCACGGCGCGCATGTGCCGGCCTCGGGCCCGCACCGCATCCGCGCCATTGAAAGCAACTACCTCGTGCTGGAGCGGCTGTGAGCGTCCACCTCGTGCCGGGCCGCAATGTGCTCGGAGGCCCTTTGAGGGCCTGCTCCTACGATCCCGTGACCGGCTATTTCCGCGATGGCTGCTGCCGCACCCGGGAAGATGATTCCGGTCTTCACGTTGTCTGCGCCCGCGTCACGGCCGATTTCCTGGCCTTCTCGATGCGCCAGGGCAACGACCTCTCAACGCCACGTCCCGAGTGGCGCTTCCCAGGCCTGGAGCCCGGCGACCGCTGGTGCCTGTGTGCCGAGCGGTGGCTGGAGGCCTGGCGTGCCGGCGTGGCACCCCCTGTGGCGTTGGAGTCCACGCACGAAGCCGCGTTGCAGGTGATCCCGCTGGCGCTGCTTCAGGAGTTTGCGCTTCAGCCCGTGGGGCCCGACCCGTCCTGAGGCGGTGTGTCGGTGGGCGCCGTCAGCAGGGCCTTCAAGCCGGGCTCGTCCAGCACGGAGATGCCCAGCTCCCGTGCCTTGTCCAGCTTGCTGCCAGCTTCTTCGCCGGCCACCACGTAGCTCGTTTTCTTCGACACCGAGCCCGCCACCTTCCCACCCGCGGCTTCGATCAAGGCCTTGGCCTCTTCGCGGCTCAGCGTGGGCAGGGTCCCGGTCAACACCAGTGTCTTGCCGTTCAGCGGCAGCGTCGCCGGGTCGATGCTGTCGGCGCCATCGTGCTCCGGCCAACTCAAACCACAGGCGCGCAACTGCTCCACCACCTCGCGATTGTGTGGCTGGTCGAAAAAGGTGCGGATGCTGTGCGCCACCACGGGGCCCACGTCGCGCACCGACAGCAGGTGCTCTTCGGAGGCGTCCATGATGCGGTCGAGCTGGCCGAAATGCTTGGCCAGGTCCTTGGCCGTGGCCTCGCCGACATGGCGGATGCCCAGGCCAAAGAGGAAGCGCGGCAAAGTGGTTTGCTTGCTCTTTTCCAGCGCAGCGACAATGTTCTGCGCGCTCTTGTCGGCCATGCGGTCCAGCGCGGCCAGCTTGGCCAGACCCAGCTTGTAAAGCTCGGGCAGCGTGTGCACCAAGCCGGCATCGACGAGCTGATCGACCAATTTGTCGCCCAGGCCTTCGATGTCCATGGCGCGGCGCTGGGCGAAGTGCAGCAAGGCTTGCTTGCGCTGGGCAGCGCAGAACAAGCCACCGGTGCAGCGGTGGTTGACCTCGCCGGGCTCTCGCAGCACGGTGCTGTCGCACACGGGACAGGTGCGGGGCATGCGGAAGTTGGGCACGTAGGCAGGCCGGCCGCCCTCGGGCGCGACCACGCCGACCACCTCGGGGATGACGTCGCCCGCACGGCGCACGATGACGGTGTCGCCCACGCGCACGCGTTTGCGGCGCAGCTCGAAAAGGTTGTGCAGCGTCGCGTTGGTGACAGTGACACCGCCAACGAACACCGGCTTGAGCCGCGCCACAGGCGTCAGCTTGCCGGTGCGCCCCACCTGGATGTCAATGCCTTCGACCTGGGTGAGTTGTTCCTGCGCCGGGTATTTGTGGGCCACGGCCCAGCGCGGCTCGCGAGTGACGAAGCCCAGGCGCTCCTGCAACGCGCGCGCGTTGACCTTGTAGACCACACCGTCGATGTCGAAGGGCAGCTGGTCGCGTTTGGCACCGATGGCCTGGTGGAAGGCCACCAAGCCTTGGGCGCCATCGGCCACCGTGCGTTCTGCGCACACCGGCAGACCCATGGCGGACAGAGCGTCCAGCACGCCGCTGTGGGTGTCGGGCACATCCCAGCCCTGCACTTCGCCCAGGCCGTAGGCGAAAAAGCTCAAGGGGCGTTGCGCGGCGATGGCCGGATCAAGCTGGCGCACCGCCCCGGCCGCCGCGTTGCGCGGGTTGACGAAGGTCTTGCCACCGTGTTCGCGCTGGCGTTCGTTGAGGGCCTCGAAGTCGTCGCGGCGCATGTAGACCTCACCGCGCACTTCGATGACAGCCGCCAGCGCCTCGGGACCCTGGCCTTGCAGGCGCAGCGGAATCTGACCAATGGTGCGGATGTTCTGGGTGACGTTCTCACCGGTTTCGCCATCGCCGCGCGTGGCGGCCTGCACCAGCACGCCACGCTCGTAGCGCAAGTTGATGGCCAGGCCGTCGAACTTCAGCTCGGCGGCGTACTGAACGGGCGCGGCGTCATCGGGCAGTTCCAGCTCGCGGCGAACGCGGGCGTCGAAGGCTTCAGCGCCACTGGCTTCGGTGTCGGTTTCGGTGCGGATGGACAGCATCGGCACCGCATGGCGGACCGGCTCGAAACCTTCGAGCACCTGCCCGAGCACGCGCTGCGTGGGCGAGTCGGGCGTGCGCAACTCGGGGTGCTCGGTCTCCAGGGCTTGCAAGGCCTGGAACAGGCGGTCGTACTCCGCGTCGGGGATGCTCGGCGCGTCCAGCACGTAGTAGCGGTGGGCGTGGGCGTTGAGCTGCGCGCGCAGGCTGGCCGCCCGTTGCTCGGCCGACGGCTCAGACGCACCGACCGCTGCAACGGGGCTGCTCTGACCAACCACTGCGCCCGGCTCAGCCGGCGCACCAAACAGATCCGACTGAGACATGTGGCGGTGCTCCCCTTCGGTCAGCTGAACAAGCGCCGCGTGGATGGCGCGCCTGCGGCCAGGTCCCTCGCGGTCAGGGCCTCGTAGAGCTTGCCCAGTTCGCCTTCGATAGACTCGAACGCGGCTGGCGAGAAAGGCCTGCCCGAGTCGTCCAGCATGACGCCGTCCATGGCCATGGCCAATGCCTCACCGGCGGCACACCATGCTTTGAAGGGGGCCTGCTCAGCGGCGGTTTGCGGCACGTCGAAGCACAGCAGCAACTCGCGCAGCGTGGCCTGGTCTTCGTCTTCGGCAAACGCGGCTTGGGCATCGAACTGCAGCGTCAACACAGGCGGCGCGCCCTCCTCGGGCGATGGCAGCACGAAGCGGCCGGGCAAGGCGCCCGGCAGGAAGCCGTGGCGCTGTGCCTGCTGCTGCACGTAGCCCAGGGACCAGGCACTGCCCTTGGCGGCCAGGCGCATGGCCAGTTGTGCATCGTGGGCACCGGCAAAGGCGTCCAGCTCACGGGCGCGGGCCACGATGTCGAGCATGTCCGGGAACTCGGGCGAGGCGGGTAGCGCGTCAGCCATGGTCTGCACCTTCTGCACGAACTCGGAGTACTCGATTTCGTTGAGGCCGCCGGTGCGGTTGGCCATGAGCACGCCTGCCTGCAGCTCGGAGTAGAGCACACCGGCCTGCGGCATTTCCCACTCGCCACAGTCGCTGCGCAGGCCTTCAACAAGCACCGGTTTGCTGCCGGCTCGCCGCGTGGGCGGCAGGTGCATGAGGATGTGGTCGCCGCTCATGGGAGCGTCGATGGTCAGTGTGGCGATGGCATCGACCAGGGCGTCCAGGCGCGGGCCACTGCGGCGCACGGGCGGCAGGCTGGCAGCGGGTGATGCGGCGGCGGTGACGCCTTGGCCTTCATCCATCGGGATGGTGGGGATGTCATCCAGTGACACAGCCCCGGGGGGCGCAGCGCCATCGACAGGCTCCACGGAGGCACGGCGCGGCTGGTTGGCGGCAGCGCGGCGGGCGGTCCAGGCGCCATGGGCCACGACCAAGGCGAGCACAACGCCGCCCAGGATGGCCAGGTACAAGGTGAGGGAATGGTTCATTGGGGAAGTTCTTTCTCAAGCGGCCTGGGCCATGCCCAGCGCCGCTTCCATGTCCACCGCCACGATGCGGGACACGCCTTGTTCTTGCATGGTCACGCCCACCAGTTGCTCGGCCATCTCCATCGCGATCTTGTTGTGCGAGATGAAGAGGAACTGCGTGCCCGCCGACATGCTCTTGACCAGGCGCGCATAGCGCTCGGTGTTGGCGTCGTCCAGCGGGGCATCGACCTCGTCGAGCAGGCAGAAGGGAGCGGGGTTGAGCTGGAAGATGGCGAACACCAGCGCGATGGCGGTGAGCGCCTTCTCGCCACCTGAGAGCAGGTGGATGGTGCTGTTTTTCTTGCCCGGCGGGTGGGCCATGACCTGCACGCCGGCGTCGAGGATTTCATCGCCCGTCATCACCAGCTTGGCGCTGCCTCCGCCGAACAAGCTGGGGAACATGCGCCCGAAGTGCTCATTGACGGTGTTGAATGTGGCGCCCAGCAGGTCGCGGGTCTCCAGGTCGATCTTGTGGATCGCGTCTTCCAGCGTGCCGATGGCATCGAGCAAGTCGGCCATTTGCGCGTCGAGAAAGCCCTTGCGCTCGCGGGCCGCGGTGAGCTCGTCCAGGGCCGCCAGGTTGACGGCGCCCAGCGCGTTGATCTCACGCTGGATGCGGTCGATCTCGGCCTGCAGGCCGAAGAGCTTGATGCCGTCGCGTTCGATGGTTTCGGCCAGCAGGCCCAAGTCCACTCCGGCGGCTGTGAGCTGCTCCATGAACTGCGCGCCGCCCAGGGAAGCGGCCTGCTGTTCGAGTTGCAGCTTGGTGATCTGGTCGCGCAGGGGCTGCAGGCTGTGCTCGAAGCCCATGCGTTGCTCGTCGAAGCGGCGCAGTTGGGCCGAGAGTTCGTCGTAGCGCTGGCGGGCCTGGGCCAGCAAGCCCTCGCGCTGCACGCGCAGGGCCAGGGCTTCGTCCAGGCCGGTGTGGGCCGTGGCCTCGCTCAGGCGGGCCTTTTCTTCGTGCAACTGCGCCACGGTGGCCTCGTTGGCCTGCACCTGCTGCGAGGCGGTTTCGATGCTGCGCTGCAGCTCGCCGCGGCGGGCGGCCATGCTGCGCACGCTGAAGGTCGCTTCCTGCGCCTGGCGCTCCAGCGCACGGCTTTGCTCGCGGGCCTGGTTGAGCTTGCGCTCGGCCTCGATGACGTGTTCTTCCAGCGTGGCGTGCTTTTCCTGGGCCTCGCCCAGCGAGATGTCGAGTTCCTCGAAACGGGCCTCGCCCATGGCTCGGCGTTCCTGCAAGCCTTCGAGCTGCGCGTCGATTTCAGACAGCTCTTCGCTGATCTGGCTGCGGCGGCTGTTGGCCTGCTCGGCCTGCTGGCTCAGGCGCAGCACCTCGACTTGCAGATGGTGCACGCGCTGCTGGGCCTCGGTGGCTTCGCGGCGGGCCGTGGCCAGGCGCTGCGAGGCGTCGGTGTAGGCCGCTTCGGCGCGGATCAAGGCAGCGCGGGACTCGTCGGCGATCAGGCCTTGCGCCTTGACCTCCTTGTCGAGGCCCTCGATTTCCTGGGCACGGGCCAGCATGCCGGCCTGCTCGGAATCAGGCGCATAGAAGCTGACCGCGAACTGGCTGACCGTGTGGCCAGCCGGGGTCATGATGACCTCGCCGTGGGTGAGCTTGCCGCGCTGGGCCAGAGCCTCTTCCAGGTGGGCAGCGGTGTAGACGCCCTCCAGCCAATCATTCATCAGGGCTTGCAGGCCAGCGTCGTTCAGGCGCAGCAGGTCCGACAGGCGCGGCAAGGTGTGGTGGGTGTTCTGGATGCCAGACGCCGGCGGGCTGTAGAAGGCCAGCTTGGCCGGCGGCGCGTCCTGCTCGAAGGCGCGCACGGTGTCCACGCGCCCCACTTCCAGAGCCGACAGGCGCTCACGCAGGGCCGATTCGAGCGCGTTTTCCCAACCGGGCTCGATGTGCACGCGCGTCCACAGGCCCTGCAGGCTGTCCAGGCCATGCTTGGCCAGCCAGGGCTTGAGCTTGCCCTCGGTCTGCACCTTGTCTTGCAGGGCGCGCAGGGCGTCCAGGCGGGCGCTGCGCTCGGACAACCGAGCTGCTTGCTGCTGGCTGTCAGCCTGGGCAGCCTTGCGGGCTTCGTCCAGGGCAGGCACGGTTTCGGACAGCTCGCCCAGGCGCGCTTCCAGCACGGCCTGGTCTTCTTCATGGGCTTCAAGCTGGGTTTTCAACTCGGCCAGGCGGGCCTCGTCGGGTGCGGCCAGGGCTTGCACCTCGGTGCGCAGGCGCTCGCGGCGCTGCTGGACCTGGCGAGATTGGTCGTCGATGTTGCGCGACTCGGCCGCCAGCAGCTGGATCTGCTGCTGCACCTGGCCTGCCACGCCGCGCTGCTCGTTGGCCTTTTGCGTGGCAGCGCGCACAGCGTCTTCCAAGGCAGGCACGTTCATGGCCAGCTCTTCGGCCTGGGCGGCCAAGATCTCGGCCTGCTCCTCGCCCATGGCCATCTTGGCGGCCAGCTCTTCCAGCTCTGTCTGGGCCTCCTCGGCGCGCATCGACCACTGGTCGTTCTGCGCCTTGATTTCGGCCAGGCGCTGCTCGACCTTCTGGCGCCCTTCCACCACGTAGCGGATGCGCTCTTCCAAGCGGCTGACTTCGAGGTTGGCCTCGGCCAGCGAGCCCTGGGCCTCGTGCAGCGCATCGCTGGCGGCGTAGTGGTCCTGGCGCACATGCTCCAGCTGGGCTTCCACGCTGCGCAACTCGGCCATGCGGCCCTCCAGCGCATTGGTGGCCTCGTTCACCGCGGCGTGGATGCGCGTTTCTTCAGAAGCGGCATCGCGGTGCTTGAGGAACCACAGCTGGTGCAGCTTGGCCGTGCCTTGCTCTTGCAGCGTGTGGTAGCGCGCGGCCACCTCGGCCTGCTTTTCCAGCTTGTCGAGGTTGCTGTTGAGCTCGCGCAGGATGTCCTCCACGCGGGTCAGGTTCTCGCGGGTGTCCTTCAGGCGGTTCTCGGTCTCGCGGCGGCGCTCCTTGTACTTGGAGACGCCCGCGGCTTCTTCCAGGAACAGGCGCAGCTCTTCCGGCTTGGACTCGATGATGCGGCTGATCGTGCCCTGGCCGATGATGGCGTAGGCGCGTGGCCCCAGGCCCGTGCCCAGGAAGACGTCCTGCACGTCGCGGCGGCGCACCGGCTGGTTGTTGATGAAGTAGCTGGACGTGCCGTCGCGTGTGAGCACGCGCTTGACCGCGATTTCGGCGAACTGGTTCCACTGGCCGCCGGCGCGGGCGTCTTCGTTGCTGAAGACGAGCTCCACGCTGGCGCGGCTGGCTGGCTTGCGGTTGCCCGAGCCGTTGAAGATGACGTCCTGCATGGACTCGCCACGCAGCTCGGACGCTTTCGACTCGCCCAGCACCCAGCGCACGGCGTCCATGATGTTGGACTTGCCGCAACCATTGGGGCCCACCACGCCGACCAGCTGGCCTGGCAGCTGGAAATGGGTGGGCTCTGCGAAGGACTTGAAGCCCGACAGCTTGATCGAATTCAGACGCATCTAAGTCGTTGATTTGCCTAATGATTCCAAGAGAAAACCAGGCCTGTGAGGAGCCAGGATGATACCATCCGGGGTTACGCGTTCTCTCCATTCACCACGTCCGACACCATGGCCAAGTCTCTTTCCGTCAGCACACGCGCCAAGCCCGCCACGCCGCCCTCGGCCCCCTCGCGCCAGCTCGACGTCTTCCCCAACCCCGCACCCGAGCGGGACTACGTCATCCAGTTCCAGGTGCCCGAATTCACCTGCTTCTGCCCGCTGACCGGCCAGCCCGACTTCGCGCACTTCACCATCGACTGCATCGCCGACAAGCTTTGCATCGAGCTCAAGAGCCTGAAGATGTACATGTGGAGCTACCGCAACGAGGGCGCCTTCCATGAGAAGGTCACCAACGACATCCTCACGGACATGGTCAAGGCCATCAACCCGCGCTACATCCGCATCACGGCCAAGTGGTACGTGCGCGGCGGCATCTACACCAACGTGGTGGCCGAGCACCGCAAGAAAGGCTGGAAGCCGGCCCCGAAGGTGGATCTGCCGCAGCTGGGCAGCGAAACCGGCATGCTGGGCTGAACGGCCTCGCCATGCCGACGCTCGGCCACGCCCCCTGGCTGGACTGGGCCTTGTGCCTCGGGCTGCTGCTGGCCGCCCTGCCCTTCAAGCCCTGGCTGCCGCTGCGCCACGGGCCGCTGCAGAGCCCCTGGCTGGCCGCAATGGTGCTGCTGCCCTTCTTGTGGAGCACGGAGCGCATGCTGCCGTCCGGCCTGGCGCTCCACGTGTCGTCGGCTTGCCTGCTGACGCTGATGTTCGGCTGGCCGCTGGGCATGTGGACGCTGGTGCCTGTGGTCGCACTGGCCAGTCTGGTGGGTCGCGCGACCCTGCCGGAGGTGGGCAGCATGGTCTCCCACCTCGTGTGGCTGGGCCTGGTGCCAGGCACCCTGGCGCTGGGCCTGGGCTTGGCCATCCGCCGCTGGCTGCCCCATCACTTGTTCGTGTTCATTCTGGGGCGCGCGTTCATCGCCTCTGCGCTGGCTGTCAGCATCACCGGCTACCTGGCCTACCTCGCCGGCCGCAAGCCCGACACCCTCGCCCTCGAAGAGTGGCTGCTCGCCTACTGGCTGACGGGTTGGGGCGAGGGTTTCGGCACAGGCATGCTGGTGGCCATCTTCGTGGCCTTCAAGCCGCACTGGCTGCTGACCTACTCAGACGCCCGCTACTTGCCCCGCAAACCGCCCGACCCGCGGGCGTGACAGGCAGCTTGAAGCCACTTTGTCGCAGAAGCATCCGCACGATGGCCGCGCAACGACAGTCTCGCGCAACCAAGTGAGTCAAGCCCGAGGCAGTTTCGGTCGATAAGCGGAGACACCCACTCGCACCGACGATGAACCTCCCACCCTGGCTCCAGACCCCTGCACGGTGGCTGCTTGGCACCCAAGCCCCCATGCGCCGGCACGTCGTCTTCGTGCTGGCCTCGGCGCAGCTCTACGTCGTCAACCTGGGCATCTTCTGGCACTCGGTGCACCTCGGCCTGTTGCCGGCCCCATTCGCCAGCGCGCTGACCTGGGCCAGCGCACTGACCTACCTCGGCGTGTTCACCCTGGTGCGCAGTGGCTGGACACAACGCCTGCCCGACCCCGTGCTCACCATGCCGCACGCACTGGCGTCGATCGGCCTGTGCATCTTGGCCTACACCCAACTCGGCGAGCACCGGGCCAGCGTGCTCATCCTCGTGGCCGAAGCCCTGGTGATGTGCATGTTCCGCCTGCAGCCAGCGCAGATGCTCAGCCTGGGCCTGGCCTCTGTGGGCATGCTGATGAGCGCCGTCGTCTGGCTGAGCTGGAAGGACCCGGTGCGCTATCCCGCCTCCACCGGGCTCATGCATTTCGTGATCGGCGGCTCCACGCTGCTGATCCTGTCGCTCGTGGCCAAGTGGGTGACCGACATCCGTGTGCGCATCGGCAGCCAGGCGCGGGAGCTGTCTCGCGCGCTGGACACCCTGCGCCACATGGCCACCCAGGACACCCTCACCGGCCTGATCAACCGGCGCACCATGACCGACCTGGTCGAGGCGGAGATGAAGCTGATGGACCGCAACGGCAGCGCCCTCAGCGTCGCCTTGATCGACCTCGACCATTTCAAACACATCAACGACCACGCCGGCCACGCAGCCGGCGACGCCGTGCTGTGCGGCTTCGCAGCCCACGCACAGAGCGTTCTGCGCCAGGTGGACAAAGTGGCCCGCTGGGGCGGTGAGGAATTCCTGGTGCTGCTGCCCCAGGTGTCGCAGCACGATGCGCAATCGGCCATCGAGCGCCTGCGGATCAGCACCGAGCGCCTGGCCTACGCTGGCCACCCCGGCCTGCGCGCCACTTTCTCTGCGGGGATCGCACAGGCGCGGCCTGGCGACACCCTGGAGCAGCTGGTGGAACGTGCAGACCGCGCCCTCTACACGGCCAAGCGCAAAGGCCGCAACCGCAGTGAATGCGATGAGCCTGAGCCGCCACCGGAGTCTCAGAACACTGGCCCTGACCTGGCGCCGCTGCTGGCCGCGCCGCACACCCTGGAGGGCAGCACGCCGTGACCGCCACCGTGGACACCCTGCCCGAGCCACCAGGGCAGCACAACACCCCTGACCCCATCATCGACGCCATGGGGCGCCTGGTGAAATGCGTCTTCGGGCCGGACCGCGCCACCCGCGCGCGCACCGGTGTGATCCTGCTGTGCGCCATCATGTACGCCATCTGCTGCAGCGCGGCCTTCTACGCTGCGGAAGTCGGGCTGATGCGCAGCTTCGCACCGCGGTTGCTGCTGGCCACCGCCCTGCCCACCTACACGCTGTTTTATGTGCTGGTGCGCTTCGGCAAGACGCGCCGCTTGCGCGACCCCAACCTGATGATCCCGCAGCAGAGCTTTTCGCTGCTGGCCATCGCCTTCGCCTACACCGCCATCGGCCCGCACGACCGGGGGTTGGTGCTCATCCTCATCGCCCTGGTAATGGTGTTCGGCATGTACACCCACCAGCCGCGCCAGTCCGTGTTCACCGGTGTGCTGGCCATGGCGATGCTGGCGGTGTGCATGGGCGTGCTCTCGCACCTGGACCCGGCCTTCTACCCACCCACGCTGGAGCTGCTGCGCTTCGAGCTGATGCTGGGCACCCTGCCCCCGCTGATCCTGGCGGCATATCAGATCTCGGCATGGCGCAACCGGCTGTCGCAGCAGCGCCGCGAGTTGCAGTCCACCCTCGACAAGGTGCAGGCGCTGGCCAGCCGCGACGCGCTGACCGGCCTCTACAACCGCCGCCACATGCAGGACAAGCTCGCCGACTGCGTGCGCCGCTTCGAGCGCTACGGCGAGCGCTTCACCGTCGTGCTGGTGGACCTGGACCACTTCAAGCGCATCAACGACCAGCACGGCCACCGCGTCGGCGACGAGGCCCTGGTGGCGTTCTCGGCCGGCGCCACCATGGTGCTGCGCGAGTCCGACACCGTCGGTCGCTGGGGCGGCGAGGAGTTCCTCTTCGTGCTGCCGAACACCAGCCCGCGCAAGGCCGACGTGGCGTTGCACCGCCTGCGCGACGCCCTGGCACGCTCACAGATCAGCGCGGCGGTGCCTGGCTTGCGTGTGGCCTTCTCCGCGGGCATCGCCCTGCACGAACCCGGTGCGCCGCTCAACCGCACGCTGGAGCGCGCCGACCGTGCGCTGTACGAAGCCAAGAACAGTGGCCGGGGACGCAACGTGATGGCACCGCCCAGCCCGGTGACAGACGTGGGATAGACGGGGCCGATGGGGCTCGGTAAGGTGGCCGGCGAGAACAACCTGCGCCGAGCCAACACCGCCCCCGATCACATACTCTCGGCGCGGTTCGAGCGTTGAGGGCTGGTTGTTCACTCCCCAAAATTGGAGAACACCGTGCCCAAAGACCAATACGTGCTGATGATGAAAAGCTGGATGGACGCCGCAAAGTCTTGCGGCCAACTGGCCATGGCGGCCATGTTTTTGCCGGTGTTTGTGGCACGCGATCTGCTCGGCGTCGACAAAGGCGCGGCCATGCTCAACCACATCAACGGCTCTTTCCTGCTTGCCTGGGCGGGATTCATTCTGGCCATTGCGCTTTCGCACACGTACCAAATCAGCGCAACCACGTTGATCCATTCCTTCGAAGCCAATCAACCCAGGCTGTTCCCACGCCTGCAGTTCTGGCTGATGGTTGTCGCCCTTCTGGGCGGCATGGCCTTGTTCGTCAACGGATCGCTCGAAGCCCTCCACCCGTCGACGTGGACGCCTTTGGGGACAAACCATCTTCATCAGCCCCAACCGAAAGATCCAGAATGAAAAGCACCCAACACCAGAGAGGAAATGCCGTCCTTGTGGCACTGATCGGACTCATTGGGATTGTGTTGTCCGCACTGATCAGCCGTGGGTACTTCGACGACAAAAAGGAAACGCAGGTGGTGATCGTGGCGCCTGAGCCCGCGCCAGCGCCAGAACCCACGCCGCCTTCCGGGGAGGAGCCGTCCTCAGAAGCCGCCCCGGCCGCCTCTGAGGCATCGGCACCCGAGCCTGAATCAGGACAACCTGCAGCCAACGGAAAGGTTGTCTTCGACGGCAATTTTTGATGCGCCCCGCACAGCGCTGCGGCCATCTCCGCACGCGCGGCTGGCGGAGCCGCACCTCAGCGCCTCTGGATGCAGGCAGCGAGCCAGCATGGCTTGTGAGCGGCGGGCTCCAAATCGCGCCCCGCCTTGCCGCGGGCGACACACCCGGCTTTGCCGCTGACAGCCCACTCGGACTGAGCGGCACGTGGAGGCCACCGGGCGGTGCGCGACACAACGCGGCTTGCGCGCGAGCTTCGGCGGCGCTACACCCCCAGGCCGCAAGCTGGCGACCAGGCCAAAGAAGCGACGCGCAAAGCGTTTGACTCGGCACGCAAGGCTTTTTGCTCGGCGCGCCGACGTCAGGCACCTTGCGCGCGAGGGCATTGGGCTCGCTCGCCACCTTCCGAGCCTTGCGTGCAAGCCTTCGAGCCTTGCGCGCCGAGCTGAAAGCTTTGCGCACCGAGTTGCCGCACATCGCGCGCGAAGCAAAAAGCCTTGCGAGCCGAGTCGCAACGCTTTGCGCACAGGGCTTTTGGGCTTGCACACGCAGCTTTCAAGCTTGCGAGCGGCGCTTTCTGGCTTGCGCGCCGAGCGAACTGGCTGGCACGAGAACGCCCGTGCGCGGCTTGGAAGTGTCAACGGCCATCGTTATAGTGCAGGCGATGCGAATACAAACAAGTGGGGGCGATGCATGGGCGCGTGTGCTTGGGTGCTGGGGCGGGTTGGGACAAAAACTGCCGCGCTTGGCAAGCCAGCGCTGCCTTGCCGCTGCAGAGCAAATGGATGCGTTCACTGCCACCCACAAGTGCACGTGAATCAGACCAACACCCGGCAAGGTGACCCGTTGATCTGATTGCCGTCAGACCCCACCGAGCAAAATGAAAGTGATTCGAACGATGGGATTCACACCTCAACGAGCGCGCAAGCACTCGACATTGCAAACATCCAGGGCACACCCGTGCGGCTGCACTGGACAAACAAGCCTCTGAAAACTGGCATCACACACGAAATGGAGCGTCGGTGCTGCATCGCTGTTCATCGAATCATGGTCGGGTTGCCGTGTGCTCCACGCCCCCTCCTTCGCGCCCCAGCCGAACTGTCAGGTCAAGGCAGACGCAACCTAGGGCCATGCCTTCGGCATGCTCATGGCCTTTGGTCGTGCCCTCCGCCCTGAAGGACTCCGGCGCCGGTCACTCGGTAGTGAGGCAACACAAACAAACGATGGGAGACATGCGTGAGCAGCAGCCATGAAAACAAGGCACAAACGTCGTTTGGCCCGATGGCATACACCGAATCGGGCATTGGCCCGGCCATGGTTTTCATACATGGCTGGCCAATGCAGAAAGAAACGTTCTCACCGATCATCAGAATTTTGCAAAAGACATTCAGGTGCATCAGCTTTGATCTGATCGACATCGGAGACTCTCGGCCAGCTACCGCCCGAACGCCAATCAGCTTTCATCAACAAGTCTTGGCACTGAAGGAAGCAATATCTGCCCTTGGCCTGGAGCGCTATGCGCTTGTTGGCCAGGACTCCGGTGGATTCATCGCTCGACTTTTGGCGGCCAACAACGCCAACGTCACCAACCTCATCCTTTTCAACACGTAAATTCCGGGGCTTATCCCACCTTGGGTGCCATTGTTTCAAATGCTGGCGCCTTTGCCGCTTGCAAGTCACATCTTTAAGTTCAGCGTTTCCACCAAACTCATAGCGCGAAGCCCAATGGGCTTCGGTGGCTGTTTCGCTGACAAAGATCTCATCCATGGCGAGTTTTTTGCGCTCACCGCCAAACCTCTGATCGAGAGCCCGGAAAAGTTGGCCGGTTGCATTCGCTTTTTGAAATCCATGGACTGGGACGAATGCAAGAAGCTTTCGCAGGTGCATGCGAACATCAATGCAAAAGTCGACTGCATCTGGGGCGAGGCTGATCCATTTTTCCCAGTTTCGAAAGCCAGGGCCATGTTTCAGCAGTTCGCCAACCCGGGAGAGTTTGTCACGATCAGGCACGCCAAGTTGCTGCCGTATGCCGAGCATCCAAACGAATCAGCAGCCTTTATCCAACGTTTCATGCAGCCTGAAGGCGGGAATCATCATGCACGTGTCGCCTGAATTCAAATCCAGGGCGGACGTCACCACTTGCCATGCCTTCGGCATGTTCGCAACCGGTGGTGGAACCCTCTCCACTCCGTGATCCGGCGCCGCTTACCTTTGTGGTTAAGCAAAACCCCAACTGCGCCAAACATCAAAAATCCAGAGAGACAAATGAGCGCTGTCCTGTTCATCCACCTGATCGCCATCGGCATTTGGGCCGGGTGTGTCGCCACCGAAGCCGTGCTTGAAATCGTGCTGGAAAAGCTGCCTCCGCATGAAAGCGGTCTGGCATTGATTCACGCAAAAATTGACCGCTTTGTTGAAATACCCGCCATCGTTGCGGCACTTGCAACTGGCGGACACATGCTCCACCAACAGACGTCCTGGGACGGTTTGCTGGTGGCCAAGGTCTCCCTCGGTGTGTCGGCTGTGGTCCTCAACACCATGGCCGCGTTCACTGTTCAACGGCGCCTTCGGTGCCTCCAGGCCAACGACATGGCGGGCTATGGGTTCTTCAATCGCTGGCACGAACGAATCGGGATCGGTTGTGTGCTCAGCATCATTGGCGCGATCGCGGTGGGTGGCTATCGGATCTCGACATGAGCTTCCGCCAAGGCCAGAACCGAGGCGTGGCGCGGAATGACACGTGAAGCACAACACCCCGGATGCCTGAACCACGTCTCGTTCTTGCACCCCCCATGGCCGTCCTCTCGCGCTCCGCGCCCCTGCCATCCAAAAGTCATCAATCGTTCAGTTGAATTTCCCGAACGCGCAGCGCAAATGACAGCCTCGCCATGAAACCCGTCTACACATCGCTCCTGGCATGCGTGTCGCTGATGCTCAGCACAGGCGCACCCGCGAGCGGTTCGTCCAGCAGGTCCCAAAGCGGTCGCCGACCGATCTAAACAATCCAGGCAGACGCCGGCCCAGTCGCGCCAATGCTTGACCACATCCTCCCACCCACAACATGCGCACCCTCACCCTCATCCTGTCCGGCACCTTGCTGAGCCTGACTGCCCAAGCTGGCCCCTTGATCGACCAATTCAACGCCGATGTGCGCGCCTACCAAAACGTGCAAGCGGCCGCACCCGACCGCGTCATCCGCTACAGCGACGCGCAGGGCGAGCTGGCCCGTGCTGTGCTCAACCCGGCGCGCGTGCAGTCCATGGTGACCGAGGCGCTCGAGGAGGTGGACGGAGGCGACAAACTCAAAGCCGCGCTCAGCGCGCACAAGCCCATCGCGCTGAAGTACGCGAAGGCCTTCGAGCAACTGCCTGGCAAATACGACGAGGAGTACTTGGACTCCTTCGAGTCCACGTACCGCATCACGCTGGGTGGCATGAAGCCGCTGCAAAGCGTCAAGCCGGAAGACATCCCAGACCCCGCCATGCGGCCCATGGTCGAGGCCGCCATCAAGATGGCGCAAGCGCTGCCCACGTTGCTGATGTCTGTGCTGGAAAAGCAGGTGGTTGACGGCAAATTCTCGGCGAGCTTTGTGCCAGTGGTGAAGGCCAGAATGCAGGCCATGCGTGCCAGCGCAGGGACTTCAGGGTCGAACGACCGCACCCCGTGATGCTCGAACACCAGCAAACCTCCCGCCGAGACATCCGCTCATACGCCCTGCTTGCGCTGGGACTGCTGTTCATGTATGCGGCCGCCACCGTCCCGCCAGCCAGCAATTGCGATGAAAGCGGCCGAGCCTGTGCGCCGTGGCTGGTGCCGGTGGCTGGTGTGCTGGGCCTGCTGGCCAGCGCGGGCGGTGTGGCCCTGCTGCTGCGCAACCATCGCTGGGGCTGCCGCGTCGACGCGCGCTCTGGGCAGTTGCAGTGGTGGGATACGCGGCAGTCCGAGGCCGTCCACCATGTGGCGCTGGACACGATCGCACGCATTGAGTTGCGCACCAACACGGACAGCAGCGACGCCTTGTTTTTCTACGATGCACACGGTGCGCGCTTGCCCATCCCGAAAGACGAAGTCTTCCCCCATCCCGGCGAGCCCTGGGCGCGGGCGCTGGTGGCGCGGTGCCCTCACATCGTGCTATCGGTCGACCCCGCTGAGTGAACACCGAACAAGCCATGCACACCTCATCCCCCGTCTTCAGGCTGGCATGCACGTTGGGTGCTGCCATGGGTTTGGCAAGCTGCGCCAGCACCCAGGTCGAGCGCACAGGCGAGCCACTTGCACAGCCGCTGTGCACCGGCAGCAGCACGCGGATCAGTGTGATGTGGGCGCCGCAGTGGCGACCAGACCAAAAAGAACCGCTGCTGCGCGAGGCCGCAGCAGCACGGGGCATGGCGCGCTACGCCCAATCATTGCCTTGTGCAGCCTCGGTGCGCATCCATCGGCTGCAGCAGGGCGAGGCGTCCGTGTCCTTGACGGCCGGGGAGGCGCTGGCCCTGGCGCGCGCCAAAGGCGAAGAGCCTGACAAAGTCGTGTTGCTCACCGTTCGAGAACTCGGCCCCAAGCTGTTCATCGGTCTGCCCACCCTGGTCGAGGGCGGCACAGAGGTGGTGTTGGAAGCCCGCGTGGTGCAGGCGCACCCCCTGGCCACCTTGGCTGCGCTCCGCATGCACTGGCAAAAGGGCGGTCCGTTCTACATCAAGGGCGTCAAGTCGCTCGACCTGGACATGCAAACCGTCCTGTCGCTCACCCTGCCGCTCACCCTGCCGCTCACTTCCCCCGCCCCACCCGACCCCACGCCCCAGCAGCCAGCCCTTCGCTGGGATAATGCCGCCCCATGAACCCTCTGCTGCAGCGACTCCAGCCCTACCCCTTCGAACGCCTGCGCGGCCTGACCGCCGGCGTCACGCCCAGCGCCGCCCACCGGGCCATCAGCCTGGGCATTGGCGAGCCCAAGCACCCCACGCCCGCCTTCATCAAACAGGCCCTGACGGACGCCCTTGACGGCCTGGCCGCCTACCCGGCCACCGCCGGCGAGCCCGCCCTGCGCGAGGCCTGCGCTGCCTGGGTGCAGCGCCGATACGGCCTCAAGCTGGACGCCGCCACGCAGATCCTGCCGGTCAATGGCTCGCGCGAGGCCCTGTTCGCCCTGGCGCAAACCGTCATCGACCCGAGCCAACACCGCGAGGCGGGCGGCCCCGCCGTGGTCTGCCCCAACCCTTTCTACCAAATCTACGAAGGCGCAGCCCTGCTGGCCGGCGCCCGCGTGGTGTTCGCCAACTCCGACCCGGCGCGCAATTTCGCGGCCGACTGGGGCAGCATCCCCGACGCCGTCTGGGCCACGACGCAGCTGCTGTACGTGTGCTCGCCGGGCAACCCGACTGGCGCCGTGATGCCGCTGAGCGAATGGGAGCGCCTGTTCGCCTTGAGCGACCAGCACGGCTTCGTCATCGCCTCGGACGAGTGCTACTCGGAGATCTATTTCCGAGAGGGTGACGGCGCAGCGCCGCTCGGCGGACTGGAAGCCGCCGCCAAGCTGGGCCGCCACGACTTCAAGAACCTGATCGCGCTGACCAGCTTGTCCAAGCGCTCCAACGTGCCGGGCCTGCGCTCGGGCTTCGTGATGGGCGACGCGGCCCTGATGAAGGCCTTCTTGCTCTACCGCACCTACCACGGCAGCGCCATGAGCCCGGCCGTGCAGCGCGCAAGCGCCGTCGCCTGGAGAGACGAGTCCCACGTGGTGGAAAACCGTGCCCTTTACCGCCAGAAGTTCGAGCGCGTCACACCCATGCTGGCCGAGGTCATGAATGTGGCCCTGCCCGATGCTGGCTTCTACCTCTGGGCCGAGGTGCCAGCGCACCTGCCGGTCACCGAGGGTCTGAGCTCCGACGAGTGGTTCACCCGCGAGCTGCTGGCTCAATACAATGTGGCCGTGCTGCCCGGCAGCTACCTGGCCCGCGAGGCGCATGGCGTCAACCCGGGCCGCGGCCGCATCCGCATGGCCCTGGTCGCCGGGGTGGACGAGTGCGTGGAAGCGGCGGAACGCATCAGAGCCTTCGTCCAGTCCTACCCGCGCTGAACGCGCTGAACGCCCTGACCCACACCGCGCTGAAGCCCAGTGCCTCAGCCCCTCTTTTTTGCCCCGAAGAACACACCATGAGCAACGCACTGCAAACCACCATCGACCAAGCCTGGGAACAACGCGCCGAACTGTCTGCCGCCAGCGCCCCCGCCGAAGTCCGTGACGCCGTCAACCACATCATCGACCAGCTCGACACCGGCAAGATCCGCGTGGCCGAGAAGATCAACGGCGCCTGGGAAACCCACCAATGGGTCAAGAAGGCCGTGCTGCTGAGCTTCCGCCTGAACGACAACGTGCCGATGGGCGATGGCGCCCTGCAGTTCTACGACAAGGTGCCCACCAAGTACGCCGGCATGTCGGCGGAAGCCCTGAAGGCCACCGGCGTGCGCGTGGTGCCCCCGGCCGTGGCCCGCCGAGGCTCCTTCCAGGCCAAGAACGTGATCCTGATGCCCTCCTACGTGAACATCGGCGCCTACGTCGACGAAGGCACCATGGTCGACACCTGGGCCACCGTCGGTTCGTGCGCGCAAATCGGCAAGAACGTCCACCTGTCGGGCGGCGTGGGCATCGGCGGCGTGCTGGAACCCCTGCAGGCCAACCCCACCATCATCGAAGACAACTGCTTCATCGGCGCCCGCTCGGAAGTGGTCGAAGGCGTGATCGTGGAAGAGAACTCGGTGATCTCGATGGGCGTGTACATCGGCCAGTCCACCAAGATCTACGACCGCGCCACGGGCGAAGTGACGTACGGCCGCATCCCCGCCGGCTCGGTGGTGGTGTCGGGCAACCTGCCCAGCGCCGATGGCAAGTACTCGCTTTACTGCGCCGTCATCGTCAAGCGCGTGGACGCCCAAACGCGCTCCAAGACCAGCATCAACGACCTGCTGCGCGGCGCCTGAGCGGCCCCTGCAGTCGATCTGCCCGGCTGATCTGCCCGTCCGAACCACATTTCAGGAGAACTTGATGAGCGGTGGCAACCTCGAGCGCGTGCTGCGCCTGATGGCCGAGAAGAAGGCCTCTGACGTTTTCCTGTCCGCACGCACGCCCATCCTCATCAAGATCAACGGGCAGATCATGCAGCTGACCGACCAGGTGCTGACGCCGTCTCAGCCCCGGCAGCTGCTGGCCGAGATGGTTTCACCGAGCCAGATGGAAGAGCTGGACGAAACTGGCGAGCTCAACCTCGGCCTGACCATCCCCGGCGTGGCCATCTTCCGCCTGAGCGCCTTCAAGCAACGCGGCTCGGTGGCGGCGGTGTTCCGCTACATCCCCTCCGACATCCCCCCGCTAGATTCGCTCAATGTGCCGCCCGTGCTCAAGGAGCTGGTGCTGCAAAAGCGCGGCCTGATCATCCTGGCTGGCGCCACCGGCACCGGCAAAAGCACCACGCTGGCGTCCATGCTGGAGTACCGCAACCAGAACATGACCGGGCACATCCTCACCATCGAGGACCCGCTCGAATTCCTGTTCGTCAACAAGAAATCCATCGTCAACCAGCGCGAGGTGGGACGCGACACGCACTCGTTGCAGGTCGGCCTGAAGAACGCGCTGCGCCAGGCGCCGGACTGCATCCTCATCGGCGAAATCCGCGACCGCGAAACCATGACGGCGGCGCTCTCGTATGCGCTGTCGGGCCACCTGGTGCTGTCCACCCTGCACGCCAACAACAGCTACCACGCGCTGGGTCGCATCCTGTCGTTCTACACGCCGGAGGCCCGCCCCGCGCTGCTCAACGACCTGGCCTCGGGCCTGCGCGCGGTCGTCTCGCAGCGCCTGCTCAAGGCCCAAGCCGGCCCCCATGCGGGTGGCCGCGTGCCTGCCGTGGAAGTGCTGTTGAACACGCAGCTCGTGTCGGAGATGATCGAGCGCGGCGACTTCACCGGCGTCAAGGAAGCCATGGAGAAGTCCATGGCCGAAGGCTCGCAAAGCTACGAGCAGGACATCGCCCGCCTGATCAACGAGGGCATCGTCAGCCGTGACGAAGGCTTGGCCCAGGCCGACTCTCCCACCAACCTGATGTGGCGCCTGCAGAACGCCAACACCCAGCAAAGCAAGCTGGTGCAAAAGCCCGAGGAGCAGGACCACGGCCCCTCCTTCACCGAGATCACGCTGGACGTGACACCCGAAGAACCGAGCACAGGTTTCGGCGCCACAGGCTTCGGCTCACCGCGGTTCTGAAGGCCGTCGTGACGCCCTCCATCAGCTTCAACCGGATCGTCCCATGACCGCCACCCTGCGCCTCACCGAGGCGCTGATCGCCCGCCCCTCCGTCACGCCCGAAGACCAAGGCTGCCAAGCCCTCATGGCCGAGCGCCTGAGCGCCCTGGGCTTCGCCTGCCAGACGCTGAGCTTCGGCCCGGCCGACGCACCCGTGACCAACCTTTGGGCCATCAAGCGCGGCAGCGACGATGCAGCCCCCGTGCTGGCCTTCGCCGGCCACACCGACGTGGTGCCCACCGGCCCGCTCGACCAGTGGACCACCCCGCCCTTCATCCCCAGCCACCGCGACGGCCTGCTTTACGGGCGCGGTGCCGCCGACATGAAAACCTCGCTGGCCGCCATGGTCGTGGCCTCGGAAGAATTCATCGCCACCCACCCGCAGCACAAAGGCAGCATCGCTTTCCTCATCACCAGCGACGAGGAAGGCCCGTCGGTGGATGGCACCGTGAAGGTCTGCGAGTGGTTGCAGCAGCAAGGCCAGCGCCTGGACGCCTGCATCGTCGGTGAACCCACCTCGGTGCAACAGGTCGGCGACATGATCAAGAACGGCCGCCGCGGCTCGCTGTCGGGCAAGCTGCGCGTCAAGGGCGTGCAGGGTCACATCGCCTACCCGCACCTGGCCCGAAACCCCATCCACAAGGTGGCGCCCGCCCTGGCAGAGTTGGTCGGCATCGTCTGGGACCAGGGCAACGAGCACTTCCCGCCCACCAGCTGGCAGATGTCGAACATCCACGCGGGCACCGGTGCCAACAACGTCATCCCGGGCGAGGTCGTCATCGACTTCAACTTCCGCTTCTCGACCGAGTCCACGCCCGAATCGCTGCAACAGCGCCTGGAAGACGTGCTGCGCCAGCAGGGCCTGGACTTCCACATCGACTGGACCCTGGGCGGACGCCCCTTCCTGACCCGCAAAGGCCCGCTGGTGGACGCCATGGCGGCGGCCATCGCGCAGATCACCGGCATCACCACCGAGCTGTCCACCACGGGCGGCACCTCGGACGGCCGCTTCATCGCGCAGATCTGCCCTCAGGTGGTCGAGTTCGGGCCGGTCAGCGCCAGCATCCACAAGATCGACGAGCACGTGCGCGTGGCCGACATCGAGCCGCTCAAGGACATCTACCGCGGCACCCTGGAAAGGCTGCTCGCGTGAACGTCATTGAGCTGATCGAGGCCAGCGCGCAGCGCTTGAGCGAGGCCGGCGTGGCCTTCGGGCACGGCACCACCAACGCCTTCGACGAAGCCGCCTGGCTGGTGCTGTGGCGCCTGAACCTGCCCATCGATGGCCTGGATGAGCACGCAGACAAGCCCGTCACGCCCGAGCAGGAACAAGCTGTGCAAGCGCTCATTGCCGAGCGCATCGCCACACGCAAGCCCGCCGCCTACCTGACCAAGCAAGCCTGGCTGCAAGGCGTGCCGTTTTACGTTGATGAGCGCGCCATCGTGCCGCGCTCCTTCATCGCCGAGGTGTTGGCCGACGGCAGCATCGACGGCTGGCTGAGCGAACGCACCCACCGCGTGCTGGACCTGTGCACTGGCAACGGCAGCCTGGCCGTGCTGGCCGCCATGGCCTACCCCGAAGTCACGGTCGATGCCGCCGACATCAGCAGCGATGCACTGGCCGTGGCCCGCATCAACATCGACCAGCACGGCCTGCAAGACCGCGTCACCTTGCTGAACAGCGATGTTGTGTCCGGCGTGAACGGGCCCTACGACCTGATCCTGTGCAACCCGCCCTACGTCAACGCCACCTCGATGGCCGCCCTGCCCGCCGAGTACCGCGCCGAGCCTGAGCTGGCCCTGGGCTCGGGCGAAGACGGCATGGATTTCACCCGCGCCCTGTTCGCCGCCCTGCGCGCAGAGCCCGATCGATACATGAGCGAAGACGCCGTGCTGGTGCTGGAAATCGGCAACGAACGCCCGAACTTCGAACGCGCCTTTCCCGAGCTGGCACCCGCCATCACCTGGCTGCCCACGACGTCCGGCGACGACCAGCTCCTGCTCGTCACCCGAGACGCCCTGCTTCTGCCTGCCTGAGCCTATTTCTCGCGCCCTCCGCCTGTGCTCCTTTAATTCGCCTTTTTTGCCTGAGTCCCCATGATCGTTCTGAAAAACGTCTCCCTGCTGCGAGGCGTGAAGCCCGTCCTGGACCAGGCCAGTGCCACGCTGCATCCCGGTGAAAAGATCGGCCTGATCGGACGCAACGGTGCGGGCAAGTCCTCGCTGTTCTCGCTGCTGGCCGGTCGCCTGCACCCCGATGCGGGCGATGTCGAGATCCCGCCCGCGTGGCTGCTGCCCGGCGGCATGGCCGAGGTCGCGCAGAACATGCCAGAGACCGACGAGCCCGCCACCGACTTTGTGCTGCAGGGCGATGCACGCCTGATGCAGGCCAAGGCCGATCTGGCCGCCGCCGAAGCCGCCGACGATGGCAACGCCATCGGTGAGGCCCACGCCAACCTGGCCGAAGCTGGCGTGTTCGATGCGCCCGCCCGCGCGCAAGCCCTGCTGCTCGGCCTGGGCTTCACGCTGGAGCAGGCCATGGCGCCCGTCAACAGCTTCTCCGGCGGCTGGCGCATGCGCTTGCAACTGGCCCGCGCGCTGATGTGCCCCGCCAGCTTGCTGCTGCTTGACGAACCCACCAACCACTTGGACCTCGACGCCCTGGTCTGGCTGGAAGCCTGGTTGCAGCGCTACGAAGGCACCCTGCTCATCATCAGCCACGACCGCGAGTTCCTCGACGCCATCACCAAGGTCACCCTGCACCTGGAAGATGGCAAGCTGACCCGCTACACCGGTGGCTACACGGCTTTCGAGTCGATGCGCGCCGAGCGCCTGAGCCAGCAACAAGCGGCCTTCGCCAAGCAGCAGGACAAGATCGCACACCTGAGCAAGTTCATCGCCCGATTCAAGGCGCAGGCCAGCAAGGCCCGCCAGGCACAAAGCCGCGTCAAGGCCCTGGAGCGTATGGAAAAGCTCGCGCCCGTGCTCACCGCCAGCGACTTCCAGTTCACGTTCCCGGAACCTCAGAGCCTGCCCAACCCCATGCTCTCGCTCAAAGAGCTGGCCTGCGGCTACTTCGTTGACAAGGGCGATGGCCCCGAGCCGCTCACCATCGTCTCGGGCATCAACCGCTCTGTGCTGCCGGGCCAGCGCATCGGCATCCTGGGTGCCAACGGCCAGGGCAAATCGACGGTGGTGAAAACACTGTCGCGCATGAACAAACCCATCAGCGGCGAGATCACCGAAGGCAAGGGCCTGAGCATCGGCTACTTCGCCCAGCAGGAGCTGGACGTGCTGCGCCCCGACGAGGGCCCCATGCAGCACATGCTGCGCCTGGCCCGCGAGGTCGGCCCCAATGCCCGAGAACAAGAGTTGCGCGACTTCCTCGGACGCTTCCAGTTCAGCGGCGACATGGTCAACCAGCCTGTGCACCAGTTCAGCGGCGGAGAAAAAGCCCGACTCGTGCTGGCGCTGGTCGTGTGGCAACGCCCCAACCTGCTGCTGCTCGATGAACCCACCAACCACCTCGACCTCACCACGCGCGAAGCCCTGAGCATGGCGCTCAACGAGTTCGAAGGCACTGTGATGCTGGTCAGCCATGACCGGGCGTTGCTGCGTGAGGTCTGCGACGAATTCTGGCTGGTGGCCAAAGGCGAGGTCAGCACTTTTGATGGCGACCTCGACGACTACCAAAAGTACCTCACCGAAGTGGCCCGCGACATGGCACTGGCAGCCCGAGCCGCGCGCGACGGCGCCAAAGCCGAAGCCGCCGCGGCCCTGAGTGCGGCCAGTGCATCGTCCTCGGCCACCAGCACCGAGCCCACCGTGTTCAACAGCAAGGGCAAGGAAGACCGCAAAGCCCAGGCCCAGGCCCGTGCACGGCTGAACGACCAGTTGCGGCCGCTGAAGGCCGAGCTGAAAAAGGTGGACGAGCGCATGGCCAAGGCGACAGACGAGCGCGACAAGCTCACGCAATCCCTGAGTTCCATCAGCATCGGCCCCTCAGAACGCGCCGACGGTGGCAAGCGGCTCAAGGCCTTGGAAGACGAGATCGAGCAACTGGAAGCGCGTTGGCTGGAGCTGGGCGAAGCCATCGAGCAAATGGGCGGCTGAGCCGGCCCTGGAGCGAGCATCCATGGCATGGCTGTGGGATAGCTGCTCGGCGCTACCATGACGTTATGGCCCGCTCGTCCCGTCACCCCGTCCACAGCACCACCGCAGACAAGCTGCGGCTGGACGCGCAGCTGTGCTTTGCGCTCTACGCGACGTCCTTGGCCATGACCAAGCTGTACAAGCCGCTGCTGGCACCGCTCGGACTGACCTATCCCCAGTACCTCGTGATGTTGGTACTGTGGGAGCAGGACAACCACAGCGTGCTGGAACTTGGCGAGTTGCTCCAGCTGGACTCAGGCACCCTCACGCCCTTGCTCAAACGCATGGAGACGGCGGGGCTGCTCACACGCCAGCGCGATACCGCGGACGAGCGCCGCGTGCGCATCCTGCTCACGGCTGAGGGTGCCGCACTGCGCGAACGTGCCGCCGGCGTGCCCGATGCCATCTTTTGCCAGGCTGGCATGGCGCCGCACGACCTGTCGGAGCTGCGCGCGCAACTGCACGCCTTGCGCCAACGGCTTCAGGCCTGATCTGAGACCTCACGCAGCGTGGGGAATTGACCGCCCCGAAGAGGCCGCCTCCGCGAAAACGCATCTACACTGCCGCCCATTCAGTTGTGCACAATTGAATTTCACGGACTTCACCCCGAAAGGACACCCCATGGCCTCCCCGACCCAGATCATCTACACCGCCCACGCCACCGCCACCGGCGGCCGCGATGGCCGCGCCACCAGTTCCGACAATGCCCTCAACGTCGCGCTGGCACGCCCCGTCGAAATGGGCGGCAAGGGCGACGGCACCAACCCCGAGCAACTCTTCGCTGCCGGCTACAGCGCCTGCTTCCTCGGTGCCATGGGTTTTGTGGCCGGCCAGAACAAGAAGATGCTGCCCAGCGGCACACAGATCGCGGGCGCTGTGGGCATCGGCCCCATCCCGGCTGGTTTCGGCATCACCGTCAAGCTGAGCATCACGCTGCCCGGCATGGACCGCACCGAAGCGCTGGCCCTGATCGACGCCGCCCACCAGGTCTGCCCGTACTCCAACGCCACGCGAGGCAACATCGACGTCGTGCTCGAACTGGTCTGATGCCAGCGGCGGCGGGAGCGGCAGGCAGGGCACGCGCCTGCCACAAACACATCCTGTTGCACCTGCCGCTGTCGGGTCGAATGCCCAAAAAAGGGTGTTAATCTCACGTTATCCCTGACCACCTGAGATTGACGGGCGGCATCCCACCGCCTAACCTTGCGACCCATGCCTTTCACGACCCGACACTCCGGCCAGGTGGCGATTGCCCCCGGCCACACTGCCGGGCCTGGAGCGCAGCGCATCGCTTCTCTGGCTCCACTGCTTTTCTGTGTCGCGCTGATTTCCGGCCTCCTCTCGCAGCCTGTCCGCGCGCAGTCCGTGGCTCAGCCTGCGGCCACTGGCACCAGCGTCCAGAGCGGCGCGACCGAATCCGACGATCCCGTCGCGCGCTTCCTGACCGACAAGGGCCTGATGCCATCCAAGCGCCCGGTCGCCGAATTGGCCCAGCAGGTGCGCAACACGGCCACCGACATCGCCTCCGAACTCGTCTTGTCGGCCATGAATTTCCTCGGCGTGCCCTACCGGCGCGGCGGCGATTCTCAGGAAACCGGTTTCGACTGCAGCGGCTTCACCCGCCATGTGTTCGAGAACAGCATCGGCCTGATCCTGCCACGCCGTGCCATCGAGCAGGCGAATTCGCCGGCCCTGACGCCCGTCCAGCAAGCGGAACTGAAGCCCGGCGACCTGGTGTTCTTCAACACCCTGCGCCACACGTTTTCGCATGTGGGCATCTACATTGGCGACAACAAGTTCATCCACTCGCCTCGTGCCGGCGGTCAGGTTCGCGTCGAGGACATGCGGCAGGCCTACTGGCAACAGCGCTTTGATGGCGCGCGGCGCGCACCGGCTGTGTCGGCACAGAACGTGCCAGCCTCGCGCAACAACTGAGTCTTCAGCAGGTTCAAAGCGGGCGCGGCACAATCGGTCCCCATGAGCCAGCCAGCAGTACCACACCGACACGGGGTCATCCCCATCCAGCCGGATGCCGGCCTGAAACGCGAGGCCTCGGTTCGCGTGGCTGGCGGTCAGGCTCGGGCCATGCCCGATGTCGCTGACGGCACGGCGAAGCCATCGTCAGCCCCCACCGATCGGCGGGGACGTGCGCTGCGCGATCTGCGCATTTCCGTGACGGACCGCTGCAACTTCCGCTGCGGCTATTGCATGCCCCGCGCAGCGTTCGGCCGTGACCACGTGTTCTTGCCACACGAGGCCCTGCTGAGCTTCGAAGAAATCACCCGTGCTGCCGCGGCCGCTTTGCGCCTGGGCGTGCGCAAGCTGCGTCTGACTGGCGGCGAGCCACTCATGCGCCGAGACCTGGATCGGTTGATTGCCCAGCTGGCAGCACTTCGCACGCTCGATGGCACGCCGCCCGAACTGACGCTGACGACCAACGGCGCCCTGCTCAGCCGCAAAGCACAAGCACTGAAAGACGCCGGCTTGCACCGCCTCACCGTGAGCCTGGACGCGCTCTCCCCGGACATGTTCCGCCGCATGAGCGACAGCCAGACCGAGGTTCACGAAGTGCTGGCGGGCATCGAGGCGGCGCAGCACGCGGGGCTGGCACCGCTGAAAGTCAACATGGTGGTGCAAAAGGGTGTGAACGACGGCGAGATCTTGCCCATGGCACGCCACTTTCGAGGCACGGGCATCGAGCTGCGCTTCATCGAGTTCATGGATGTCGGCCAGACCAACCGTTGGGACTTGGCCCACATGCTGCCCTCGAGCGAGGTGCGCGCACTCATCCACGCGCAGCACCCGCTGCAAGCCGTTGATGCGCCCCGCCACAGCGACACCGCCGAGCGCTGGGCCTATGCCGACGGCGCGGGGCACGTGGGCTTCATCTCCAGCGTCACCCAGGCCTTCTGCGGAGATTGCACGCGCCTGCGGCTGTCCACCGATGGCCGCCTCTACACCTGCCTGTTCGCCACCCAGGGCCATGACTTGCGCAGCCTGCTGCGCGACGGCCAGACGGATGACGACACCTTGGTGCGCCGCATGGCTGCGCTCTGGCAAGGCCGGACCGACCGTTACTCCGAGCTGCGCGGTCAGGACCAGCCCGGCGATCTGCCCGACGCGCCGCGGGTCGAGATGAGCTACATCGGCGGCTGAGCGCATGGGGCAAGCGGGCACGACCGCGGGGCCAACTGGGCTGTCACCCACCGTCAGCGCCTGGTTGCTGGCCGGCGGCGAGGGAAGGCGCATGCAGGGGCAAGACAAGGGTTTGGTGTCATGGCAAGGACGCCCCTTGGCAGCCTGGGTGTTGGACAGCCTCGCCGGCACAAACTGCGCCGCGGCAGACGGCCGCAGCCCAATGCCTCCACGGCTCAGCGCCATCGGCATCACCGCCAACCGCCACGCCGACCGCTACCGCGGTTTGCTCGCCCAATGTGATGCGGTGCAGCGAGAGGGCATGCCCCTGGCCGTGCCGGGAGGCGTGCTCCCAGACGATGCAGATCTGCCCGAGCGAAGCGGGCCGATGGCTGGCATCCTCACCGCGCTGCGCCACAGCTGCACCGACTGGGTGCTGGTGCTGCCCTGCGACACGCCGCGGCTGCCCCACGACCTCTTGCGCCGTTTGCTGGCCGCCGCCCTCCTGCACAAGGCCGACGTCGCCATTCCCTCCACACAAGACGAGTCCGCTTCAGGCGTCAGCGATGGGCAAGACGGCACGCGCCACCACTGGGTGTGCGCATTGATCAAGCGCCAGACGGTACAGAGCATGCAGCAGGCGTTCGTGAACGGTGAACGCAAAATGGGACGTTGGACACAAGCCCAGCCATGGGTGAGCGTATGCTTCGCCCCGGAGACCGATTTTCAAAACATGAACACCCTGGAGACGCTGCATGGCCGTGACTGAGCCCACAGGGCGGGCACCCGCCGTGCGCATTGCACGCGTGGCGCCGGCCCAGTTGAGCGCCTACAAAAGCCTGCGCGACGAGGCCCTGCGCCTTCACCCCGACGCTTTCGACGCCGACATCGAGAGCGAGCAAGCGCGTCCCCCCGAGAGCTACCTTGGCAGACTGGGCTTGGGCGAGACACGCGGTGGTTCATTCCTGCTGGGCGCCTGGCTGGGCCAGGACCTCATCGGCATGATCGGTCTGGAGCGGCAAACGCAGGCGAAGCTGCGTCACAGCGCCGAGCTCAACAGCATGATGGTTCACCCCGCCCACACCGGCAGCGGCGTGGGTCTGCTGCTGATCGAGGCCGCCATCGCCGAGGCGCGTCAAGCGCTCGGCCTGGAACAGATCGTTCTGCGCGTGAGCACCTCCAGCCAATCCGCCATCCGCCTGTACGAGCGCGCGGGTTTCCAGGGCTGCGGCGTCTTGCCGCACGCCCTCAAGCTCGTCGACAAAAACGGCCAGGTACGCTACTTCGACAAGCTCACCATGGTGCTCATCCTCTGAAACACCGCGGCTGATCAGCGCGCTTCTGCAGCCCCGCGGTTGGCCAGGCCGTCCGCCCGCTCGTTGCCAGGGTCACCTGCGTGGCCCTTCACCCAGTGCCACTCGACCTTGTGCTGCAGGGTCAGCGCTTCCAGACGCATCCAGAGCTCCACGTTCTTCACCGGCTTGCCATCGGCCGTTTTCCAGCCACGGCGCTTCCAGCCCGTGATCCACTCCGTGATGCCTTTGCGCACGTACTCGCTGTCGGTGTAAACCGCCACATGGCAATGCCGCTTGAGCACCTGGAGGGCCTCGATGACGGCCGTCAGCTCCATGCGGTTGTTCGTGGTCAGCAGCTCGCCGCCCCACATCTCTTTCTCGTGGGGCCCACTGACCATCCACACACCCCAGCCGCCACGGCCGGGGTTGCCTTTGCAGGCGCCGTCGGTGTAGACCACAACCGAGGGCTTGCTTGCCTCACTCATGCTTGCTCACGTTCCTTGTTGTGCCGCGCTGCGCAACCACGGCGGGCGCCGCAGCCGCGTGCATGCGGGCCTTCTTGACCTTGCCCACCAAGTGCATGCCGCGCACCCGCTTGACGGCCACCACGAAATACACAGCGCCGAGCACCGGCCACCAGCGGTCGCCGGCGTGCTCCATCCAGCGCAGGCGATCCCAGGATGATGCCTGACGCACCATCGGCCGGTAGCAACCGAAGCAGCCGGCCTCGACCTCCAGATCGAGCAGGCGCAACCAATCGCGCAGCCGCCAATAGGCGATGAACTCGCCCTGGGGCAAAACCAGCGCAGGCTTGACGCCCCAGCGGCCCATGCGCTGCCACAGACCCCACAGGCTGGCAGGGTTGAAGCCGGCAATCACCACCCTGCCCTCGGGCACCAATACCCGCTCGACTTCACGCAAGGTGTGATGGGGATCGCGCGCCAGCTCCAACGCATGCGGCAAGACGACGAGGTCCAGGCTGTTGGACGGGAACGGCAACGACTCGAAGTCGCAGCGCAAGCTGAAAGGCGCGCCGCACATCACACTGCTGTCGATTTCCACGGGGCCATGCACCAAAGGCGCCAGTCCCGCCGGGGGGCTCCATTGCTGGTAGGCTGTGTCCAGTGCCAGCCAGCGGTGTTGCATGCGGTTGGCCCGCAAGGCGTCCAGCTCTGGCAGACCCAACTGCAGCGCATGGAAGCCGAAGATGTCGGCCACCAGCCGGTCCATCTGCTGCTGCTCCCACTCCAGCAAGGCCTGACCTGGCGTCAAGGCCAACCAGGGGTGCAATTCAACGATGGGATCAACTTTGCTCATGGATCTGATTGCCCTGCCCGCCTTCACCGACAACTACATCTGGATGCTTCACAACGGCCGCGAGGCATTGGTGGTCGACCCTGGCGACGCCACCCCGGTGCGGCAAGCACTCGCCGACGCAGGACTGGCCTTGACCGCCATTTTAGTGACGCATCATCACATGGACCATGTCGGCGGGCTGCCCGCACTGCAGCGCGATGGCCTGCCAGTGTACGGACCCCGGAGCGAAGGCATCGACGGCATCACCCACCCCGTGGGCGAAGGCGATGAAGTGCACTGGTGCGGCCTGAACTTCCAGGTGCTCGACGTGCCCGGCCACACGCGAGGCCACATCGCCTACCTTGCGCCTGTCGGCCTGAGCGACCTTGACCCAGATCCATTGCTCTTCCCTGGTGACACACTTTTTTCAGCCGGATGCGGCCGCGTCTTCGATGGCACCGTCGAACAGCTGTACGATAGCCTCCTGAAGTTGTCGCGCCTGCCGGATGCCACCCGCATCTGCTGCACGCACGAGTACACGCTCGGCAACCTGCGCTTTGCGCGGGCGGTCGAACCGAACAACCCAGCGCTGATCGGCCACACGGCACACTGCGAAGCCTTGCGCGCGCAGCACCTGCCCACGCTGCCCAGCACCCTGCGCGTGGAACGAGGCATCAACCCGTTTCTGCGCTGCACCCAATCCGACGTGGTGGCCAGTGCCCTGGAGCACGGCGCCGAGGATGCCAGCCCACAGGCCATCTTTGCCGCCCTGCGTCAATGGAAAAACCGTTTTTGACGATGAACGCCTCTCGACCGATTCACCCGATCCAACGCGCCCTGCTGCTCAGCCTCACCGCCGCCTCCGCCCTCGCCCTGTCTGCCTGCGGCAGCATGGTCGACTCACGCACCACCAGCGCCGATGCCGCGACCCGTGAGACGCGCCTGGCACGCAGCTTCAACCCGGACGCCCTGGTGCGCCAGTCACCTCCCGCGGCCCAGGCTCCGGATCGGGCGTTGACCCGCCAGGACCCTGCCTCCGGCCTGCGCGTGGACATCAACACGCCCATGCCGGCCGCCAACCGACAGGACAGCGCGACCGTCACAGAAGCAATGGACGCCATTGGCGCCCCGACAGACCCACTGCGTCCGGACGCCATGCTGAATCTGTCAGACGCAACCGCCACCCAGGACCTGTGGTCGCGCATCCGCAAGGGCTATGCCCTGCCCGAGTTGCAATCTGAACTGATTGCCGAGCATGAGCGCTGGTACGCCAGCCGCCCCGACTACGTGCAGCGCATGACCGGTCGCGGCAGCCGCTACCTCTTCCACGTGGTCGAGGAAATCAACCGCCGCAACATGCCCACCGAGTTGGCGCTGCTGCCATTCATCGAGAGCGCGTTCAACCCACAGGCCATGTCCTCGGCACGTGCTTCGGGCATGTGGCAGTTCATGCCGGCCACGGGCAAGGATTTCGAGCTCAAGCAGAACCTGTTCCGCGACGACCGGCGCGACGTGCTGGCCTCCACCCGTGCAGCGCTCGACTACCTGCAGCGCCTCAACCGCATGTTCGGCGACTGGCACCTCGCCCTGGCCGCATACAACTGGGGCGAAGGCAATGTGCAAAAGGCGATTGCACGCAACCAGCGCCAGGGCATGCCCACCGACTACCTCAGCCTCAACATGCCGCCCGAGACGCGCAACTACGTGCCCAAGCTGCACGCTGTGCGCAACATCGTGATGCAGCCGGAGCGCTTCGGCCTGTCGCTGCCGCCGGTGGAGAACCACCCCTACTTCGTGAGCGTGCCCATCCAGCGTGACATGGACCTGGCCCTGGCGGCGCGTCTGGCCGGTCTGCCGCAGGAGGAGTTCAAGGCGCTCAACCCGTCGCAGAACAAGCCCGTCATCCTCGCGGCCGGCACGCCCCAGTTGCTCCTGCCTTATGACAACGCCAGCCTCTTCGTGCAAAACCTGGGCAAGCACAAAGGTGCGCTGGCCTCCTGGACGGCATGGCAGGTGCCCGCGACCATGCGCCCGAGTGACGCTGCCAAGCGTGTTGGCATGAGCGAGGCCGGCCTGCGCGAGCTCAACCACATCCCGCCCAAGATGCTGGTGAAAGCCGGCTCGACGCTGCTGGTACCGCGCCCCGAGCACCGCGAACAGGACGTTTCCGAGGCCCTGGCGGACAATGCCACGATGGCCCTCGCCCCCGACGTGCCACCCTTGCGCCGCGTGAGCTTCAAGGCGGGCAAGCGTGATGCTGTGGCCAGCATCGCCAAGCGCTACCGCGTGTCGGTGCAGCAGGTGGCGCAGTGGAACCGCACCTCGGCATCCGCGACCTTCGGCAAAGGTCAGAGCGTCGTCGTGTACGTGCCGGCAGGCAACGCTGTGGCTGCTGCGCCCAACTCCACCCGAAGCGGCGCCCAGATCCAGCGCACAGACCTGGCAGCCGCCAGGGGCAAAGCCGCCGTGCTGGCCTCTCGCCGCGGAGAGCTCCGTGTGGCCAGCGCTGCACCGGCCCCACACGCGACCTCGGCAACGCGCGGCAGTGGCAACGCCAAACTGCGCGCCGCACCGGCACGCAACGCGCGCATCCGCGTGGCCAGCGCGCACTGACCTGTAACGGCCCTGCCATGCCACCCTAAGTGGGGTGGCTGGCTGGACAGGCCAGCTCAGCGTCGGTCCATGAAGGCGTGGGCGATGGTGCCCAGGTCCACGTACTCCAACTCGCTGCCCACGGGCACACCGCGGGCCAGGCGCGTGACCTTGAGCCCGCGGGCACGGAGTTGTTCGCTCAGCACGTGCGCCGTGGCCTCGCCTTCCGCGTGGAAGCTCGTGGCCAGAATGACCTCTTCTACGAGGCCATCGCTCGCGCGCTGCAGCAAGGCCGACATCCCGATGTCACGCGGCCCCATGCCGTCCAATGGGCTGATGCGGCCCATCAACACGAAATACAAGCCGCGGTAACTGCCTGTGCGCTCAAGCGCCGCCTGGTCGGCCGGGCTTTCCACCACGCACAGCAACTGGCGCTCACGCGTTTCGTCCAGGCACACATCGCAAATGGGCGCATGGCTGAAGGTGTGGCAACGCGCGCAATGCTTGACCTCCGACACCGCCGTCTCTAAGGCCTGGGCCAGTCGCAAGGCGGCGGGCCGGTCGTGTTGCAGCAGGTGGTAGGCCATGCGCTGGGCCGACTTCTGCCCCACTCCAGGCAGGCAGCGCAGGCTGTCGATGAGGGCGTCGAGGGCGGCGTCGGCCATGGTCGTGCCGAGGGGTCAGAACGGCAGCTTCATGCCAGGGGGCATGGGCATGCCAGCCGTCAGGCGGCCCAGCTTTTCCTGGCTGGTTGCCTCGGCACGGCGGGCGGCATCGTTGAAAGCAGCTGCAACGAGGTCCTCCAGCATGTCCTTGTCATCGGCCAACAGGCTGGGGTCGATGGTGACGCGACGGACTTCGTGCTTGCAGGTCATCAACACCTTCACAAGACCAGAACCCGATTGACCCTCGACCTCGATGTTGGCCAGCTCGTCCTGGGCCTTCTTGAGGTTGTCTTGCATTTGCTGGGCCTGTTTCATCAGGCCGGCCAGTTGTCCTTTGAGCATGGCGCTTCCTTTCTTGTCTGACTGTGGATGCGGGACGCGCAGTCGGTCGCGTCTTTGGAATGGATTGTCGCCGGGAAGCAAGCCTCAGAGCGGCACGATCGAGCCGGGCACCACACGTGCTCCTGGAAATTGGGCCAGCAAGCTGCGCACCAAGGCATCGCCTTCGATCAGCGCCTCGGCCGCATGTTGCCGGGCTTCGCGCGCCGCCAGATCGCGCTGAGCGGGTGTGTTGACCGCCTCGCCCAGCGACACATCCAGCCTGACCTCGCAGCCCAGCACCTGCGCCATGGCGTGGGTGAGCCGCTCCTTGTGCATCTCGCCACGCAGGCTGTCGCGCGGGACCTGCAGCTGCCAGACGCTTTGGTGTGGCTCATCGCGCTGCGCCACGCATTGAGATTGCAAGGCCAACTCGCGCACCAGGGCCGTGACGAGGCCCCTGGACTGCATTTGCGTCACCAGATCTGCCCATCGGTCCGACAGAGGATCGGGCGGCAGCTCGGCCAGCAGGCGTGACATCGCCATGGCTGGCACACCGGTGGCCGGTGACACCTTGCTCGAACTTGCGCCGAGGCCCGGTGCCGGCGCCTGCATCTCTGCCCTCGGCGGCGCTGCAGTCGGTGTCGTTGCTGCCTCGTGGCCCCACCCCTTGTCAAAGCCCGGCGGAGGGCCGCTCTCCCAGGCCTCTGCAGGCGAGGTCGCGGCGGAAACTGCAGATGCGTCCACCACCTCGGGCTGGACCTCCGAGTGTGAGGGAGCCGCATCTTCCCATGGCGCGTGCGATGGCTGCCCGGCCTGCACAGGGGTGGCCGATGCCGGGGCCGAGGAGACTGCAGGCAGGGACGTCGTTGCCGCCACGGGCGCCCGCTGGCCCACGCGGGCTTCCATCACCGCCACGCTGCGAGGCTCGGTGGCCGTGCGGGGCGCCACCGAGCCTTCAGCTTTTGGGCTGCCGCCCCCCGGCTTGAAAGCAAGCAGGCGCAGCAGCAACATCAACAGGCCGCTGTACTCGTCAGGCGCCAAGGCCAACTCGGCTCGGCCTTGCAGGCACAGGCTGTAGAACAGCTGCGTCTCATCCGGGGCCAAAAGTGGGGCGAGTTGGGCCCATGTTTGCCCGTCAGGATCGGTCTCATCCATCGACTGGGCCATGCCAGGCACAGCCTGCAGAACGGCCATGCGCTGGAGCCCTGAGGCGAGGTCCTCCAGGGTGCCCGCAGCGGACAGCCCCAACTCGCGCAAAGCGTCCACCGCGGCCACGAGGCCGGCGCCATCACCCGCGGCAACGGCTTCGATGATGCGCTGAACGTGCTGGCGGTCCACCGAGCCCAGCATGTGGCGCACGGCATCTTCCTGCAGGGCCCCGCCGCCAAAAGCGATGGCCTGGTCTGCCAGGGACATGGCATCCCGCATGGACCCCCTGGCCGCACGCGCCAGCAAACGAAGCGCCCCGGGATCGTGGGCGATGCCCTCGTGGTCCAGCACCTGGGCGAGGTGAAGTTGCACGGTCTGCGCAGCCATGGGGCGCAGGTTGAACTGAAGGCAGCGCGACAGCACCGTCACTGGTACTTTTTGCGGGTCGGTCGTCGCAAGCACGAACTTGAGGTACTCAGGGGGCTCCTCCAGCGTCTTGAGCATGGCATTGAAAGCCGTGTTCGAGAGCATGTGGACTTCGTCGATCATGTAGACCTTGAAGCGCCCCACCACCGGCTTGTAAACCGCTTGCTCCAGCAACTGGGAGATTTCGTCGACCCCGCGGTTGGAAGCTGCGTCCAGCTCCACGTAGTCCACGAACCGGCCGGTGTCGATGTCACGGCACGGCTGACACCGGCCGCACGGCGTGGCGGTGATGCCGCCCTGACCATCTGGCCCGGTGCAGTTCAAAGACTTGGCCAGGATGCGCGACACCGTCGTTTTGCCCACCCCGCGGGTGCCCGTGAACAAGTAGGCGTGGTGGAGTCGCTGCTGGGTGAGCGCATTGGACAGGGCCTGTACCACATGCCCCTGGCCGACCATGGCCTCGAAGCTGGCCGGTCGGTATTTCCGCGCGAGAACGGTCGTCGTCATGCACCGATTCTAGGTGCTGCCAGCCCGCCTCCACGGCGGTGAGACGGCGCATCCCCCACAAGTCGAATCCAGCCATGCGAAGCCATGTACAGTTTGTTACACCCATGCTCGGAAAGTCACCCCCCATTTACCTGTGTGCGTGGGCGCTCAAGCCCCGTCCCGCATACAATTTCATAACGCGGTCGGGTGGTACCATGTAAAGCATTTCCTTGCGATACAACGGGCAATTCTTCCGCATATTTTGACAGTCGGTTGACTCGCGCCGTTCCAGGCCCGGAACCCCGAGTGCAGTCTCCGCTTCATTTAACGTGGGCCAGTTGTATGTCGTTTGAAAATTTGGGTTTGATCGAGCCGGTGCTGCGTGCGGTGCACGAAGCCGGCTACCACACCCCCACCCCGATTCAGACGCAGGCCATCCCTGCGGTTTTGTCAGGCGGTGACCTCCTCGCCGGCGCTCAGACCGGCACCGGCAAAACCGCCGGCTTCACCTTGCCCTTGCTGCACCAACTGGCTGCCAAGCCTGCCGCCGCCGGGCGCCGCGTGGTTCGCGCCCTGATTTTGACGCCCACCCGTGAATTGGCCGCTCAGGTGGAGGAGTCCGTCCGCGCGTACGGCAAATATTTGCCGCTGAAATCCATGGTGATGTTTGGTGGCGTGGGAATGAATCCGCAAATTGACGCATTGCGCCGCGGTGTCGATATCCTCGTGGCCACGCCCGGACGCCTGCTGGATCACCATCAACAAGGCACGCTGGATCTCAGCCACGTTGAGTTTTTCGTCCTCGACGAGGCCGACCGCATGCTGGACATGGGTTTCATCCACGATATCAAGCGGGTGTTGGCCATACTGCCAACAAAAAAACAAAGCCTGTTGTTTTCCGCCACTTTTTCCGATGAGATCAAGGTTCTGGCGGAGCGCCTGCTGAATTCGCCGAAAGTCATCGAGGTCGCACGGCGTAACGCGACCGCCGACACGGTGGCGCAGAAGGTCCACCCAGTGGACCGTGAGCGCAAGAAAGAGTTGCTCGCCCACCTCATCCAGTCGCAGAACTGGCACCAAGTGCTGGTTTTCACGCGCATGAAGCATGGCGCCAATCGCCTGGTGGAGTTCCTGGACAAGCAGGGCATCACCGCCATGGCCATCCACGGTAACAAGAGCCAGAGCGCCCGTACCCGTGCGCTGGCCGACTTCAAATCAGGCGACCTGCAGGTGCTGGTGGCCACCGACATCGCGGCCCGTGGCATCGACATCGACCAACTTCCCCACGTGGTGAACTACGAGCTGCCCAACGTGCCCGAGGACTACGTGCACCGCATCGGCCGCACGGGCCGGGCGGGTGCAGAGGGCGAGGCGCTGTCCCTGGTGTGCGTGGACGAGGAGGGCTTCCTCGCGGCCATTGAAAAGCTCATCAAGCGTCCCATTCCTCGCGAGGTGGTGCCTGGCTTCGAGCCGGACCCGAATGCACGCCCCGAGCCCATCCAGCTGGGGCGGCGTGTGCTGCACGGCGGAGCCGGCATGGGCGGACAGCGCTCTTCCTCGTCACGCGGGAGCAGCGGTGGCGGACATGGCGCGGGAAGTCGCGCTGGCGCATCAGGCGGCGGCAACCAGGGTTCGGGCCGCCAAGGCCAACGCCAGGACGACCGCGGGCGCCCCTCTCAAAACACCGCCTTCCAGGCACCAAGGCGCGCCCGCAGCGGTTGAGCGCCGGCAGGCTGCGCGCTCATCTGATCACACAAAAACCCCTTCTCTCAGCCACTTGGTCGCAACCCATTTCTCGCCCTCGGTGACCGGCGCACCACCGTGCAAGGTTTTGGTTCGGGGGGTCGGCAATGGGTAGGCGAAAAACACGGCCGAACCCGCCACGGCATGCGCCGTGACGCCCGCATCGGGAAATGTCGTGGCGCCACCAGCCGCCGGGGTGTTGAGGTACATCAGCAGCGTGCCAACGCGCTGCCCGCCGCGTTGCAGCACCGCCTGTGTGCCCGGCTGGAGAGGGTCGAAATAATCGTAATGCGGTCGGTACTCGGCACCGGGCGCGTAACGCAAGATCTGGATGCCCTCGCCATGCTCCGCGGGCCAGTGCAACAGCGCCGCAATGCGCGCCTCGATGCGCGCGCACAGCGCATTCTCGCCGCGCGCAAAAAACATCCCCTGGCTCGTGCGCGCTGCGTTCACCTCGCTGCCCCCTGTGGCGTTGACCACGGTTTCAGAGCGCGCCAAGCGTGGTAGCGCCAGCGCCATGAGCTCCGTGCACTCGTCGGGCGAGAGGAAGTCGCGGAACAGCACGATGCGAGGGTGCTGGATCTGGAGCAGCACAGTGACATCGCGATCGTGCGCACGGACCACGTTAAGCGCGTCGGCAGCGATGTCAGGCATGGGCTTGGGCGCGAGCCGGAGCGCCTCGGCTCGGCTTTGCAGCACGTCCTCCATCGCTTGCAGTGCCACATCCTCAGCCCAGCCACTGGCCTGCATGGCGGCCAACACCGACGCCGGGCTGTGCCCTGCTTCCGCCTGGGCGATGATCCAGTCGCGCAACTCCGGCGTGATGTCCTGCGCGCTCATGGTCGTCGGGTGGTCGATGCAAGTCGGCGACGGAACACCAGGCGGTCTGGCTCGGATGCGGCGGCATCGTGGGCGTAGCCCTCCGCGTCAAAACTCAGCAGGGCTTTCAGCGTCTTGGCGCGGTGCTGGATGGCGTGGCGCGCCATCAGGCCGCGAGCGCGCTTGGCGTGGAAACTGATGACCTTCCATTGGCCGCTCTTCCAGTCCTCGAACACGCACTCGACCACCCGCGCTTTCAAAGCCTTGCGCCTGACCGACTTGAAATACTCCTGCGAAGCCAGGTTGACCACGAGGTCGCTTCCCTGCTCTGCCAAACGTTGGTTGAGGTGTTCGGCGATGCGATCGCCCCACCACGCGTAAAGGTCTTTGCCACGCGGGTTGGCCAGCTTGGTGCCCATCTCCAAGCGGTAGGGCTGCATCCAGTCCAGGGGCCGTAGCACGCCATACAGGCCGCTGAGGATGCCGACGTGCTCTTGCGCCCAGTCCAGATCGGCAGGTTTGAGGCTGGCCGCATCCAGGCCTTCGTAGACATCGCCGTTGAAGGCCAACACGGCCTGTTTGCTGTTGGCGGCTGTGAAGTTCGGCTGCCAAGCGGCGTAGCGGGCCACGTTGAGCGTCGCGAGCGCGTCGCTCAAGTCCATCAGGGAGGCCAGCTGTGCGGGCGTGTAAGGCTTGAGCACCTCAATGAGCGCGGCCGATTCCTCAGTGAACTGGGGCAGTGTGTGGCGATCGACGGTGGCGGGGGTGTCGTAGTCCAGGCTCTTGGCCGGAGACAGCAAGATCAGCATGGGCGCTCTCGGGAAACGTCGGTCAAGGTGCGTTGAGGCGGGTCGTACAAGGGCGGGTCAGAGCGTGGGGCCGCCGAGGTCGCGCTTGCAGGCGCACGGCGCGTCGGTCTGCAACGCGTCAAGCACACGCAGGACCTCGTCGGGGTTGCGCCCCACCAGCAGGCTGTTCGCGGAGACATGGCGGATGACGTTGTCGGGGTCGACGATGAAGGTGGCGCGCAGGGCGACGCCTGTGGCGCGGTCGCGCACGCCGAGCTGGTCAACCAGCGCGCCGGCCTCGTCTGCAAACGCATGGTGCCCCGGCTGATCCAGCGCCGGGTTCTCGCGGCGCCAGCCCAGCTTTGCGTGCTCGTTGTCGGTGGAGCCGCCCAGCAGCACGGCGTTGTGGTCAGCGAAGGCCTTGGCCAGGGACGCAAAGGCCTCAACTTCGCTGCCGCACACGGCGGTGAAATCCTTCGGGTAAAAGTAAATGACCTTCCACTTGCCGGGAAAACTCGCCTCGGTGATGTCCTCGAAAGCGGATTGGCCATGTTCTTCCGGGTGCTTGAAACCAGGCTTGACGCCCACAACTCTGAACGGTTCCAGCTTGTCACCAACGGTTTTCATCTGCGCCTCCGGGCCGGGGATTGTCGACACCCCTTCATCATAGAGGCCTGGCCTCTAGAATTCAGTCCTCCACGGCTCACGCACCGCATTCGCGGTCCCCGATCATGGCGCTCTACCGCATCAAGGACCTGGCTCCGACCGTCCATCCCACCGCCTACGTGGCCGAGTCGGCCGACGTGATCGGCAACGTGACCCTGGCCGAAGGCAGCAGCGTCTGGTCCCACGTCACATTGCGTGGCGACAACGAGCCCATCGTGATCGGTGCCCGCTCCAACGTGCAGGAATCCGCGGTGCTGCACACGGACATCGGCTTCCCGCTGACCATCGCGGAGGATGTGACCGTGGGCCACCAGGCCATGCTGCACGGCTGCACGGTGGGCGCTGGCGCCCTGATCGGCATCCAGGCCGTGGTGCTCAATGGCGCGGTGATCGGCAAAAACTGCCTGGTGGCCGCGGGCGCCCTGGTGACCGAGGGCAAGGTTTTCGAGGATGGCATGCTGATCATGGGCTCGCCTGCCAAGGCCGTGCGCCCGCTGAGCGACACCGACCTGGCCCGCATGCACATGGGCACCGCCCTGTACGTGGCCAAGTCTGCCGACTACAAGACCGAGATGGTGCGCATCGACGCCCCGAAAGAGTCCCCATGAGTGAACTGCACAAATTCTTGTTCGAAGGCATGCCGGTGCGCGGTGTGCTGGTCCGGTTGACCGATTCCTGGCAAGAGTTGCTGCGTCGGCGCGCCTCGGCCGAGGGCTTCGACGCACCGGTGCGCCGCTTGCTGGGTGAGATGAGCGCGGCCGGTGTGCTGCTGCAATCCAACATCAAATTCAACGGCGCGGTGATATTGCAGGTGTTCGGCGAAGGCCCCATCAAGCTGGCCGTCACCGAGGTGCAGCCCGACCTGAGCTTCCGCAGCACCGCCAAGGTGGTCGGTGAGCTGCCCGCCAGCGACACTGGCCGCCTGCCACTGGACACGATGGTGAACGTCAACGGCCATGGCCGCTGCGCCATCACCCTGGACCCAAAAGACCGCCAGCCCGGTCAGCAACCCTACCAGGGTGTGGTGCCTCTGAACGCCGCGGATGGTGCCGCCCTGCAGGACCTGAGCGCCGTGTTGGAGCAGTACATGCGCCAGTCGGAACAGCTGGACGCCAAGCTCATTTTGGCGGCCAACGACGAGATCGCAGCGGGCCTGCTCATCCAGCGCATGCCGGTGGAAGGCGAAGCCAACCTGGCAGGCACAGACCGCTCTGCTGCCGCCGAGATGGACGTGGCCGAGCAGTACAACCGCATCGCCCACCTGGCCGCCACCCTGACGGCCGAGGAACTGCTGACGCTGGACGCACCCACCATCCTGCACCGGCTGTTCTGGGAAGAAACGCTTCGCTATTTCGAGCCGGCCACGGGCGCTGCTGGACCGCAGTTCGCCTGCTCGTGCTCGCGTGAGCGCGTCGGCAGCATGCTGCGCAGTTTGGGCAAGGATGAAATCGACAGCATCGTGGCCGAGCAAGGCCAGGTCGAGATCGGCTGCGACTTCTGCGGCGAGCGCTACCACTTCGATGCCATCGACGCGGCCGAGCTGTTCCGCGATGGCGCCGACGTACCACCGGGCTCACAGCGCCTGCAGTAAGCTCCTGAATGGCCGCTGAAGCGGCCACATGCGCGCAGTTCCTCAGACCTGAGCCGTGGCTTCGGCCCAGTTCCAAGGGCGCCCCAGCAAGGCGCACCAGTCTGGGTTGAGGGTTGCGTCTCGGGGGTCGGAGCGCAACACCAGCTCGCGGCCATCGACCGGGTGCCTCAGGCGCAACTCAGCCGCGTGCAGCCACAGGCGCTGCAAGCCAAGGTGTTGGGCCCACCAACGGTTGTGTGCGCCTTTGCCATGGGTCGCGTCGCCGATGATGGGATGCGCGATGTGCTTGAGGTGGCGTCGAATCTGGTGTCGTCGGCCGGTCTCGGGACAGGCCTCCACGAGGGCGACACGGGTGTGGGGGTAGCGATCCACCGGAACGTCCAGCTGCCAGGTGGCCACGCGACGCAGGTGGGTAAGCGCGTCTTGCGGCGGGGTGTCGGGCGGGGTGTCGTCTGGCCGCAAGGGGTGATCCACGCTGAGCCATTCGCCGGGCCAGCCGCGCACCATGGCGAGGTAGCGCTTGTGGACTTGCCGCTGCGCGAACTGCTGCGCCATGGTGTGGGCCGCATCCGGGCTGAGGGCCATCAGCAAGATGCCAGAGGTGCCCTTGTCCAGACGGTGCACCGGGAAGACGTGTTGGCCCAACTGGTTGCGCAGGGTTTGCACCACGAAGCGCGTCTCGCCGGCATCCAGGCCGGTGCGGTGGACCAGCCAGCCCGACGGCTTTTGGATGGCCAGCCAATCGCCCTCTCGCCAGAGCACGGTCAGCGCGGGAGGAGCGCAGGCGTGGGTGTCGGGGTCAGGCAACACGGCCCTCAACCGTCATTGCGCAGGCTGCGTGTCAGCCAGTGCTGCTCGCAACTCGCGTCGTCATCGCAATGCGCGCAAACCGCACGCCAGCGTGGCAAGGCGCCCTCGCCTGTGTCGGCGCCCGCGGTGGTGTGACGACGCACACGCGCCGGAGAATCCAGCATGTGCTCGACCATGGCGAGCGCGTGACGCAGGCGCTGGTCGCCCTGCCCCGCCACGATGCCGAAAGGCTGCCCCGCATTCATGAGCGCCTGACGCACCAGGCGGTCCACCGGCTCACGGACATGCGGCCCATCGCGCTGCAAGCCATCGGCCACCCAAGCCAGGTCCAGCGAGGTCAGGAGCGTGAGCTCGCACCGCGCGTGCTCGGCCATCGCCTCGGCGTAGAGGCTACGGTCATCGAAAAGCAACTCGCTGTAGACGGCGGTCATCAACGCCGTGGTGTCGGCCAGCACCAGGGCGTGGGCTGCGGCCGCCTCGCGGATGCGGCGGCTGTGGTCTGCCGCCAAGGCCGCCTGCTCGTCGGCGTGCGGCGTTCGCCCATGGCGATCGCAAAATTCGCGCAGCGTCTCCGGAACGATCACCGCATCGTGACCGCGGGCCAGCAACACACGGAACAGGCCTTGCGTCAGCGTTGTCTTGCCGGTGCTTTCGGCCCCGACGAGCGCAACGATGCGGCCCTGGCGCAGCGGTGGCGCGTTCGCGCCTGGGTTCTTCATGGACGGGTTGTTCATCGACGGACTGTTCATGCAGCGGCCATCAGGTCGAGGCCCGAGTGCTGCCACGGGCAGGCATCTGCGCACTGGCCTCGGACAGCCAAGCACGCCATCCCACGACCGACAGCAGCGCGAACAGCGCATACAGCCATACCGTGAGCCACAGTGCCTTGTGTGCGAACAAACCCATGCTCACCACATTGACCGCCAGCCAGCAGGGCCAGTTGTCCACGTACTTGCGGCCCAGCAGCCATTGGCCAATCAGGCTCCCGGTGGTGGGCAGGGCATCCCAGTAGGGCACGTCGGAATCGGTGACGTGGTCCAGCAGCATGCCCACGAGTGGCCACAGCACAGCGAGGCCGGCGCAGGCCATCCCCACGCCGCGCGGGCTCAGTCTGCGCACCTGCAGCGGGGCAATGCCGCTGCCACCGCTTGCACCGCGCAACCACTGCCACCATCCCCAGGCCGACATGGTCACGAAAACCAACTGCAATGCCGCCTCGCCGTACAGGCGGCTGCGTGCAAACAGCAGGCCGTACAGCACCGAGCTGGCCATCGCCATGGGCCAGCCGGCAGGGTGCACGCGCAGGTTGAAGCCCACCATGGCCAGAGACAAGACGCAGGCCCCCAACTCCAGCCAGCTGAAAGGCACGCCCCAGGCTGTCCATGCCGGCAACAGCCACGGGTCCACCCAAGCCAAGTGAGCGGCCAGTCCCTCCATGGCCCGGCTCAGGGTGCGGCGTTGGCCGCCGGAGACACCCCCGTGCGGGGCGAGGTCTGTTGCGCAATGGGTTGGGCACCTGCTTGCGTACCCGGTTGCGCGCTCGGCTGGGTCGTCAGCTGCACGTAGATCTCATCGGGCTTGACCATGCCGAGCTCGGTGCGGGCCTTCTCTTCGACCATCTCCAGGCCTTCCTGCAGGTCACGGACCTCGGCCGCCAAGCGCTCGTTGCGAGCCTGGGCCTGGGCGTTGACCTTCTGCTGTGCCTCGACCTGAGCGCGAAGCGACATCACGCGCGGCAAACCGCCTTTGCCGAGCCAGAGCTCGGCCTGGACTGCCGCCAGCAGCGCCACGATGATGAAAAAGGCCACACGCATGGCCGGCATTATCCACGAGCAAGCCGCATGAAAAAGGGGCCCGCAGGCCCCTTTCACACGCACAAACTGCGATCAACGCAGGTTGTAGAAGGCCGAGCGGCCCGGGTACACGGCCACGTTGCCCAGGTCTTCTTCGATGCGCAGCAGCTGGTTGTACTTGCTCATGCGGTCCGAGCGGCTCATCGAGCCGGTCTTGATCTGACCGGCGTTCAGGCCCACGGCGATGTCGGAGATCGTGTTGTCTTCGGTCTCGCCGGAACGGTGCGAGATCACGGCGGTGTAGCCGGCGCGCTTGGCCATTTCGATGGCGGCGAACGTTTCGGTCAGGGTGCCGATCTGGTTGATCTTGATGAGGATCGAGTTGGCGATGCCCTTCTCGATGCCTTCCTTCAGGATCTTGGTGTTGGTCACGAACAGGTCGTCACCCACCAGCTGCACCTTCTTGCCCAGGCGCTCGGTCAGGTGGGCCCAGCCGGCCCAGTCGCCTTCGTGCATGCCGTCTTCGATCGAGATGATCGGGTACTTGTCGACCCAAGTGGCCAGCATGTCGGTCCACTGCTCGGCCGTCAGCACCAGGCCTTCGCCTTCCAGGTGGTACTTGCCGTCTTTGTAGAACTCGGAGGCAGCGCAGTCCAGGCCCAGGGCGATCTGTTCGCCAGCGGTGTAGCCAGCAGCTTCGATGGCTTGCAGGATCAGCTGGATGGCTTCTTCGTGGCTGGCCACGGAAGGCGCGAAACCGCCTTCGTCGCCCACAGCGGTGCTGATGCCCTTGTCATGCAGGATTTTCTTGAGCGCGTGGAAGACTTCAGCGCCGTAGCGCAGGGCTTCGCGGAAGGTCGGGGCGCCCACCGGCAGGATCATGAATTCCTGCAGGTCGAGGTTGTTGTTGGCGTGCGCACCGCCGTTGATGACGTTCATCATCGGCACGGGCAGCTGCACGGCACCCATGCCGCCAAAGTAGCGGTACAGGGGGATGCCGGCTTCTTCGGCGGCGGCGCGGGCCACGGCCATCGACACGGCCAGCATGGCGTTGGCGCCCAGGCGGGCCTTGTTCTCGGTGCCGTCGAGGTCGATCAGGGTCTTGTCCAGGAAGGCCTGCTCGGAAGCGTCCAGGCCCAGCACGGCTTCGGCGATCTCGGTGTTGATGTGCTCAACGGCCTTCAGCACGCCCTTGCCCAGGTAGCGGCTCTTGTCGCCATCGCGCAGCTCGATGGCCTCGCGCGAACCGGTCGAGGCGCCCGACGGCACGGCCGCACGGCCCATGACGCCGCTTTCCAGCAGGACGTCGCATTCGACGGTGGGGTTGCCGCGGCTGTCGATCACTTCGCGGCCGATGATGTCAACGATGGCGCTCATCAGGGGTTCCTCAAATGGATGGATGGTTGGAAAGCAAAAGCGGCCCGCCTAGGGACAGGCAAACCGCGGATTTTAGGGTGTCAGTTGAAGTCGGCTTCCAGGAAGCCGTTCTTCTTGGTGATGCGGTCGAGTTCGACCAGGGTTTCGAGCAAGGCCTTCATGTGCTTGAGCGGCACGGCGTTGGGGCCGTCGCTCCAGGCCTTGGCCGGCTCCGGGTGGGTCTCCATGAAGAGGCCCGCCACGCCGGCCGCCACGCCAGCGCGAGCCAGCACCGGCACCATCTCGCGAGCACCGCCGCTGGCGCCGCCCAGGCCGCCGGGCTTTTGCACCGAGTGGGTCACGTCAAAGACCACCGGTGCGCCGGACTTGCGCATCTCGGCCAGGCTGGTCATGTCGGCCACGAGGTTGTTGTAGCCGAAGCTCACCCCCCGCTCGCAGGCCAGGAAGCGGTCAGGCGACAGGCCGGCCTCCTGCGCGGCAGCGCGAGCCTTGTCGATCACGTTCTTCATGTCCCAGGGCGCGAGGAACTGGCCCTTCTTGATGTTGACCGGCTTGCCCGACTTGGCCACCGCACGGATGAAGTCGGTCTGGCGGCACAGGAAGGCCGGGGTCTGCAGCACGTCGACCACGCTGGCGACTTCGGCAACCTGCGTTTCGTCGTGCACATCGGTCAGCACCGGCAGGCCGGTCTGGCGGCGCACCTCGTCGAGGATGTGCAGGCCTTTGTCGAGTCCCAAGCCCCGGGCGGTGGTGCCGGAGGACCGGTTGGCCTTGTCGAAGGATCCCTTGTAAATCAGCGGGATGCCCAGGGGCGAGCAGGCCTCCTGCAGGCGGCCCGCCACCTCGAGCGACAGCTCCAGGCTCTCGATGGAACAGGTGCCGGCGATCAGGAAGAACGGGCGCTCAAGGCCGACGTCAAAGCCGCAGAGCTTCATGGCAACAACCTTTCTCAGGCCTTCTTGGCGGCGGCCTGGTGGGCCAGCGCCGCCTGGATGTAGGCCGTGAACAGCGGGTGGCCGTCCCACGGGGTGGACTTGAACTCGGGGTGGAACTGCACGCCGACGTACCAGGGGTGGACCGACTTGGGCAGCTCGACCATTTCCGTGAGCTTCTCGCGCTGCGTGATGGCCGAGATGACCAGGCCTGCGGCCTGCAGCTTGTCGAGGTAGCGCTCGTTGGCTTCGTAGCGGTGGCGGTGGCGCTCGGTGACCACGTCGCCGTAGATGTCGTGGGCGATGGTGCCGGGCTTGACGTCCGAACTCTGCGCGCCCAGGCGCATGGTGCCGCCCAGGTCAGAGGACGCATCGCGCTTTTGCACGGTGCCATCGGCGTCCAGCCATTCGTCGATCAGGGCGATGACGGGGTGCGGGCCTTGCGGGTCGAACTCGGTGGAATTGGCGCCCTCGAGGCCTGCCTTGTGACGGGCGTACTCGATGGTGGCCACCTGCATGCCCAGGCAGATGCCCAGGTAAGGAATGCCGTTTTCGCGTGCGAACTGGGCTGCACAGATCTTGCCTTCCACACCGCGCTTGCCGAAACCGCCGGGCACGAGGATGGCGTCGAACTGCGCCAACTGGGAAACGGTTTCGGGCGTCAGCGTTTCCGAGTCCACGTACTCGATGCGCACGCGCGCATGGTTGTGGATGCCGGCGTGGCGCAGGGCCTCGTTGAGCGACTTGTACGAATCCGACAGGTCGGTGTATTTGCCGCACATGGCGATTGTCACCTCGCCCTTGGGATTCTCAACCTCGTACACCAGATTGTCCCAGCGCGACAGGTCGGCCGGCTTGGTCTGCAACTGCAGCTTGTTGCAGATGAGGTCGTCCAGATGCTGCTCGTGCAGCATGCGCGGCACTTTGTAGATGGTGTCGGCATCCCACACCGAGATCACGCCGGACTCGGGCACGTTGGTGAACAACGAGATCTTGTCGCGCTCGTCGTCGGGGATGGCGCGGTCGGCGCGGCACAGCAGCGCGTCGGGCTGGATGCCGATTTCGCGCAGTTTCTGCACGGTGTGCTGGGTCGGCTTGGTTTTCAGCTCACCCGCGGCCGCGATGAACGGCACGTAGGTCAGGTGCACGAAGGCCGTGTTGTGGGGGCCGCCGCGCAAGCTCATCTGGCGCGCCGCTTCCATGAAGGGCAATGATTCGATGTCACCCACGGTGCCGCCGATTTCCACGATGGCCACATCGACCGCCTCGGGCGTGCCGACACCGGCGCCGCGGCGCACGAAGTCCTGGATTTCGTTGGTGATGTGGGGGATGACCTGCACGGTCTTGCCCAGGTAATCACCGCGGCGCTCCTTTTCGAGCACGGACTTGTAGATCTGGCCCGTGGTGAAGTTGTTGGCCTTTTTCATGCGCGTCGTGATGAAGCGCTCATAGTGGCCCAGATCGAGGTCGGTCTCAGCGCCGTCGTCGGTCACGAAGACCTCACCGTGCTGGAACGGCGACATCGTGCCGGGGTCCACGTTGATGTACGGATCCAGCTTGATCAGTGTGACCTTGAGGCCGCGAGATTCAAGGATGGCGGCCAAAGACGCAGCGGCGATGCCCTTACCGAGGGAGGACACCACACCGCCGGTGACGAAGACAAACTTGGTCATTGCGCAGGGGCGATCGACAAACAGGATCGCTGCGGTGGTAAAGCGGCATTATAGGCGGAGCGCCGCCCCGGGCGGCTCATCTCGCCCACGGTGCCGTCGTATCATCGGCCGCTTCGCACTTTCTCCCTTGGAGCCGCCTTGCTGTTTGTCCTGCGCGTCCTGCTGTTGGCAGTCCATTTCGTGTTCGCCAGCGTGATCGGCTTGCTCATCGGCCTGTGCCGCCCCTTCAACCCCGACAACAGCCGCCTGTGCGCGAGGGTCTACGCCTTGCCGGCGTTGTGGATCATGGGCATCCGCGTGAAGCTCGAGATCGGTGATTTGGTTGACCACCGCCGCCCGGCCGTGCTCGCCGCCAACCACCTCTCGAACCACGACCTGTTCGTGTTCGGCCGCGTGGTGCCCAAGCGCACGGTCAGCCTGGGCAAGAAAAGCCTGAAGTGGCTGCCGCTGTTCGGGCAACTCTACTGGTTGGCCGGCAATGTGTTGGTGGACCGCGGCAATGCCATCCAGGCCAAGAAGGCCATGCTCACCACCACCGACACGCTGCAGCACAAAGACATGTCGCTGTGGGTGTTCGTGGAGGGCACGCGCAGCCATGGCAAGGGCCTGGGCCCCTTCAAGAAAGGCGCTTTCCAGATGGCGATCAACGCGCAGGTGCCGATCCTGCCGGTCTGCGCGAACAACTACACGCGCACGATGAACCTCAACCGCTGGCGCGGTGGCACGGTCATCCTGCGCGCCCTGCCACCCATCGCCACCACCGGGCTCACGCTGGAAGACATGCCAGCGCTCATGGCGACCTGCCATGCGCAGATGGCAGCGTGCATCGATGAACTCGATCGCGAGGCCGCGGCGCTGGCCTGAGTGCAAGCCCGACGGCTTCACCCGTTGGGTGCGTGGATTTTGCTGAGCGGGTTCATGGCCTGCGCCTGAGAGACCACCGGCGGCATGCCGGTGTCGGACGCGTCGGGCTGCTCGCCCTGCCAGCTGGGGTCCGGAATGGAATCGAACACTTGGCGCAGGCGCTGGCCCCAGGTGCTGCGGATCATGCGGAAGTAGGCGTTGGACTCGTCGATGTGGATGAGCCGGTCCACCCTGAGCGCGTTGGCCTCGTACACCAGCAAATCCAGCGGCAGGCCCACCGACAGGTTGGACTTCAGCGTGGAATCCATCGAAATGAGCGCGCATTTCGCGGCCTCCTCCAAGGGTGTGGCGGGCGTGATGACGCGGTCAATGACCGGCTTGCCGTACTTGGACTCGCCGATCTGGAAGTAGCAGACACCGTCGATGCCGGCCTCGACGAAATTGCCAGCCGCGTAGACGTTGAACAGGCGCATCGTCTCGCCGCGGATCTGCCCACCCACGATCAGGCTGCAATTGAAGTCGATGCCGTGCTGCTGGAGCGCGTCGGCATCGCGCGCGTGGACTTTGCGCACGGCGCTGCCCACGATGCGGGCCACATCGAACATGCTTTTCGCCGTCCACACGGTGCAGGGCTCGCCGTCCGAGCCTTCGATGGTCTCGTTGCCCAGCAACTGCTTGACCGCCTGCGTGATGGCGAGGTTACCCGCCGACAGCAGCACGATGGCGCGGTCGCCCGCCTGCTCGAAGACGGTCATTTTTCGGAACGTACTGATCTGGTCCATGCCCGCGTTGGTGCGCGAGTCCGACAGGAAGACCAGGCCGGCATGGAGCCGCATGGCGACACAGTAGGTCATGATGAGATCACCGATTTGAGTTTGTACAGGGCGTCCAGCGCTTCGCGCGGCGTGAGGGTGTCGGGGTCGATGGCCACAAGCAGGTTCAATGCCTGCGCCTCGGCTGCCGTCAGCGCCTCGGGGGCAAGCGCTCCGTTCGCGGTAAGGCCGCCCGTGGCAGCGCTGGCGAAGGCATCGACATCCACCGCCATGCCGGCCGAGCCGCCAGCATCGCCCAGCCCGGCGAAGAGGTCAATCTGCTGGTCGGAGGCGCGTTGTTGGGATTCCAGCGCGTCCAGCGTCGCACGCGCCTGGCGGATCAGGGTGTGAGGCATGCCGGCCAGGCGGGCCACCTGCACGCCGTAACTGCGGCTGGCCGGGCCGTGCTGCAATTCGTGCAAAAAGACGATGTCGTCGCCCGACTCGGCCACACCGACGTGCACGTTCAGGGCGCGCGGGTGCCTTTCTGGCAGCCGGGTCAGCTCGAAATAGTGGGTGGCGAACAGCGTGAAGGACTGGTTGCGGTCGTGGAGGTGGCCCGCGATGGCGCCCGCCAGGGCCAGGCCATCGAAGGTGGAGGTGCCTCGGCCGATCTCGTCCATCAGCACGAGCGATTGCTCGGTGGCGGTGTGCACGATGGCGGCGGCCTCGGTCATCTCCAGCATGAAGGTGGACTGGGCATTGGCCAGGTCGTCGGCAGCGCCGATGCGGGTGTGGATGGCATCCATCGGGCCCAGGCGACACGACGCAGCCGGCACGTAAGACCCCATCGCGGCCATCAAGGCGATCAATGCGACCTGGCGCATGAAGGTCGATTTGCCGCCCATGTTCGGGCCGGTGACGATCAGCATGCGGCGCTTGGCGTCCAGGCGGCAGTCGTTGGGGATGAAGGCTGCGCCGGTGGTTTCCATCAAGCGGGCTTCGACCACGGGGTGGCGCCCCTTTTCGATCTCGATGCAGGGCTGCGGCACGAACTCCGGGCGCGTCCAGCCCAGCGTGGCGGCACGCTCGGCCAGCGCGGCCAGGGCGTCGAGTGTGGACAGCGCTCGCGCGAGTGCGCCCAGGGTGCCGATGTGGTCCTGCAGAAAGTCGATGAGCTGCTCGAAGATCCACTTCTCGCGGGCGAGGGAGCGGTCTTGCGCCGACAGGGCCTTGTCTTCGAAGGCCTTGAGCTCGGGCGTGATGTAGCGCTCGGCGTTCTTCAGCGTCTGGCGGCGCTGGTAGTCGAGCGGCACCTTGTCGGTATGGGACTGCGTGACCTCGATGTAGAAGCCATGCACCTTGTTGAACTGCACGCGCAGGTTCGGGATCTGGGTGCGAGCCCGCTCGCGGGCTTCGAGGTCGAGCAGGAAGGCGTCGCAGTTCTGCGAGATGGCGCGCAGCTCGTCGAGGTCGGCGTCGAAGCCGGTGGCGATGACACCCCCGTCGCGCAGCAGCACGGCCGGCGTGTCCATCAAAGTTGCTTGCAGGCGTGCAGTCACCGCCGGGTCGGGCGACAGCGCGGAGCGGACCTGCTGCAGCAGCCCCGGCGACGCGCCCTCCTGGGATAAGTGCTCGGGCACGCGGGCCAGCAAATCAGGCAGGCCCAGCAGCGTGTCGCGAAGGCCGGCCAACTCGCGCGGACGCACCTGACGCAAGGCGATGCGGGCGTTGATGCGCTCGACGTCGCTCATCTGACGCAGTGCATCTCGGATGGCTTCGAACCCCTGGGCGTGGTGAACCGGCGCCAGCAAGGCGGCAATGGCGTCGTGGCGGGCACGCGCCACGCTGCGGTCGCGCAGAGGCTGCGTCAGCCATTGGCGCAAGGCGCGGCTGCCCATGCCGGTGCGGCAGGTGTCCAGCAAGGACAACAAGGTGGGCGCGTCCTCGCCACGCAGCGTCTGCACCAGCTCCAGGTTGCGCAGCGTGGACGGTGGCACATCGAGCAGCTCAGAGACGCGCGGCACTTCCATCGAGACCACGTGGGCCAGCGCCCTGCCCTGTGTGTGTTCAGCGTAGCTCAGCAGCGCAGCCGCCGCAGCGTGCGCCAAAGCCATTTCCTGGGCGCCCCAGCTTTGCAGGTGCTGCACCTGCAGTTGCTCGCACAGCTTGCGCAGGCCCAGGCCCGCATCGAACTGCCAGGTCGGGCGGCTCGTCAGGGCCACACCGCGCGCTGCCCCACCGGCCGCACTGCCTGCGCTGAGCAAGGGCTGCAAGGCGGGCGGCACGCGCTCGCGGTCGTAGAGGATTTCAGCCGGCTGCAAGCGCGCCAGCCAGCCGGCGAGATCACGCGCGGTGCATTCGGTCAGGCCCAGCTTGCCGCTGGACAGGCCCATCCAAGCCAAGGCACAAGGCGTGGTGTCCGACGGCTTGTCCCTGCCGCGCTCCTTGCCCGTCACCACGGCGAGCAGCAGCGCATCTGAGCGCTCGGAGAGCAACTCGGTGTCGACCAGCGTGCCTGGCGTGACCACCCGCACGACCTTGCGCTCCACTGGGCCTTTGCTGGCCCCGACCTCGCCAACCTGCTCGCAGATCGCCACCGATTCGCCCAGGCGGATCAGCTTGGCGAGGTAGCTCTCCACCGCGTGCACTGGCACACCCGCCATCACCACGGGCTCCCCGCCGGACTGGCCGCGCACCGTCAAGGTGATGTCGATGAGGCGGTTCGCCTTGCGCGCATCGTCGTAGAAGACTTCGTAGAAGTCGCCCATGCGGTAGAAGACCAGGGTGTCGGGGAACTCGCTTTTGATGCGCAGGTACTGCTGCATCATGGGCGTGTGCCCGGCGTGGTCTGGCTTGGCGGGATCGCCCTTCACAGGCTTGACGTCGGCAGTGGCGGTGGGGCTGGGCGTGTCCATGGGGAGGGGCATGGCGCGTGAAAGGCACATCGGGGACGGCCCCATCGGAGGCCACATCCCGTACAGGGCCGTGAGTGTATGCCCTTTGTCCGCGCGCCCATGAAAAAAGCCGACCCCATCGGGATCGGCTTCCGTTTTTGGCCTGCGTGAGGCTGCGCTGCACTCCGGGCCTTCGGATCACCGAAGGCTCGGTGGTGTCAGACGCTGGCGATCAGTAACCGCCACGGCCGCCGCCGTAGCCGCCGCCGTAGCCGCCACCGTAGCCACCACGGCCACCGCCGTAGCCACCACCGGCGGGACGGTCTTCCTTGGGACGGGCCAGGTTGACGGTCAGGTCGCGGCCTTCCAGTTGCTGGCCATGCAGTGCGCGGATGGCAGCCTGTGCCTCTTCGGCATTGCCCATTTCCACGAAGCCGAAGCCCTTGGAACGGCCGCTGTCGCGGTCCATCATGACCTTGGCGGATTGCACCGAGCCGAATTCGGAGAAAGCGTGCTGCAGGCTGTCGTCACGCACGGAATAGGCCAGATTGCCAACGTAGAGTTTGTTGTTCATGGTGTGTCTTTCAAAAATGAACAGGGATGTTGAGCGGATGCTCAGCGGAATTTGCGACGCATGGGCGCGGGAGCACCCCCTGCGCGCGGTTCGAGGTGGCGGAAGGTGATGCGGCCTTTGCTCAGGTCATACGGCGAGAGCTCCAGCGACACCTTGTCGCCCGCCAGGATGCGGATGCGGTTTTTGCGCATCTTGCCGCCCGAATAAGCGACAAGAGAGTGACCGTTTTCGAGGGTCACACGGAAGCGGGCGTCGGGCAGGACTTCGTCCACCTGGCCACGCATTTCGATGAGGTCTTCCTTGGACACAGGTCTCCTAAGGTGAGGAAGATGGCTGCGCGGCGATCAGGCCGAGCAGGTGGACTGACGCACGAAGCGGCGGCCCTGGTCCGCGGCATAGCGGATGGCCTCGTCGTGGGTGGGAAAGCAAGGGATGAAGCGGAAGACCCGGTCATGGGTGCCGCGGCCACGTCCACTGCGGATGGAAATCGACGCAGCGTACTGGCCCGATTCGTTGAGTTTGGCAAAGGGCGACAGGCAGAACTTGTCGACCGAAAACGAGGAGGAAGGGAGGAGGTTCAAAAGATGTGCTTGGGGCCGGGAGGCCTCGGGGGATGACTACGCGCAGCGCGCCGTGCGTTGGGCGGAAAAGCTTGCCTGGAGAACGGCCCGCACCGAGCATGGTGCGGTTCAGGTGCCTTGGGTGGCACGTTCAGCTGGATCGGCCCGGTGTTGTGCTTCGGGGCGGGAGCTGGCGTCTCAAGTTCAGGCAGATGGCGCTGAGCAGGCAAGCAGCCTGCAGCGCTGCTACGCACTCTAACAGCATCTGGTGACATGTGCTCGCTTATTTTTGCCACGGCGCGAAACGGGCTGCGGGTCGAGCCGACACGAACGCCTGGGTGCCACGCTACAGTGCCAACCGGCGACCGAGTTGCTGACGCACCAGGTCCGCCAGCATCGTCCCGGCCCATGCCGTTGAGTGACTTGAACCTCGCCAAACGCGCCACAGTCCCCATGCCCACGCCCCACTTCGTCCAGCCCCGCGCCTTCGTGCGCCCATCGCGCCGCACCGCGGTGTTGGCGGCCAGCGCACTTGTCGGGCTGCTGCTGAGCGCCTGCGGCAGCACCGTCATCAACCCAGTGACGGGAGAGGCCGAACGCTCGGTGATGGACGAGGCCACCGAGATCGCCCAAGGCCAAAAGGCCCACCAGCAGGTGCTCAAGGAGCAGCGCGCCTACGACAACCCCAAGGTGCAGGCTTACGTCAATGCCCTGGGGCAGAAACTGGCGGCGCAATCGCACCGCGCCCATCTGACCTGGACCTTCACCGTGCTGGACAGCCCGGAGGTCAATGCCTTTGCCCTGCCCGGGGGGTACGTGTACGTGACGCGCGGCATCATGGCCTACCTCGACAGCGAGGCCGAACTCGCGGGCGTGATGGGCCATGAGATTGGCCACGTCACCGCGCGCCACGGCGCGCAGCGCGCCACCCGGCAGCAAGATGCCGGCCTCGGTGTGCTGGCGGCCACCGTGCTGGGCGCCGTGCTGGAGGGCGCCGGTGTGCGCGGCGCCACCAACATCGCCGGGCAGGTGTCCCAAACGGCTGCAGCGGGCTATGTGGCCTCCTACAGCCGGGAGCAAGAGTCACAAGCGGACGAGTTGGGCGCCGAATACCTGGCGCGCAACCACTACGACCCCCGCAACATGGTGGACGTGATCCAGGTGCTCAAAAGCCAGGAGCAGTTCGCCGCGGACACGGCACGGGCCGAAGGCCGCCAAGCCCCATCGGGCAACAACTGGCTGGCGTCGCACCCCAGCAATGCCCAGCGACTGGCGGACATCCGCAACATCGCGCTGCATTACCAGACGGCGCCGGGCCGCTACACCGACGATGGCCGGGCTCGCTACCTGCAAACGGTCGAGGGCATGACGTTCGGCGACAGCCGCGAAGAGGGTGTGGTGCGCGGCCAGCATTTCGTGCACGAGGGCTTGGGCATGGCCCTGACGGCACCACCGGGCTGGCGCATCCGCAACGGCAGCGACGCCATCACGCTGGTCAATGCCGCAGGCGATGCCGGGCTGGTCGTGACGGTGCTGCCACCCAATGCCCAAGGCTCACACGAGGACTTGCTGCGCCAGTTGCTCAAGGCGAGCCAGAACCGGGTGGAGGGCCGGCTCGATAAACGCAACCTGCATGGCTTGCCGGCCACCCACTTCGATGGCGTCGTGCGCAATGCCCAGGGCGCGACCATGGCCGTGCACTGGACGGTCGCGGACGGTCCGCAGTCTCGCCGCTACCTGATGCGGCACCTGGGCCGCGATGCCGCTGCCTTGCAGCGCGCCGACCTGCAATTGCGCGAGGCCGAATCGTCGTTCCGGCCTGTCACACCCGCGGACCGGGAAGCGGCCAAACCCTGGGCGATCAAGGTCGTGCCCTTCCCCAAGGGCGGCTTTGCCGAGCTTGCCAAGGCGTCTGCGCTGGCCGCCTTCATGCCCTTGTCGCAGGCCGAGGGGCAACTGCGCCTCATGAACAGCGCCTACGGGCGAGACGAGGCAGATGGCACCGGCCACATCGCCGAACCGAAGCCGGGGCAGATGGTCAAGACGATCACGCGCTGAGCACGCGCTGGCGGGGCCCGACCTGGATTCGCAAGAGTCGGGAGGACGGCGCGGCCCTGTCCGGCTAGAGTGAGCGCCATGCCCACCCCATCACCTTCCGCCTCCGGGCCCACCCCGTCCGAGGCATCCGTCAAGCCACACCGCCATTCAGCGCTGGTCACGGCGCTGTGCAGGCACATCGAGGCCGCCGCGCAGCCGCCCTCGCTCGATGAGTTGGCTGCGCAGGCCCACATGAGCCCGCACCACCTGCACCGTATCTTCAAAGCCGTCACCGGCGTCACGCCCAAGGCCTATGCCGACGCCCACCGGGATCGCAAGGTCCGCGAGGCCCTGGGCGCTGGTAAGGGCGTCACCCAGGCCTTGCACGGGGCGGGTTTCCAGGCGCCGAGTCGATTTTACGAAGGTGCGCGCCAGCGCCTGGGCATGACCCCGACGGCCTTTCGGCGCGGCGGCACGGACGCGGTCATCCGCTTCGCCGTGGCACAGTGCTCCGTGGGTGCGGTGCTGGTCGCGGCCAGTGAAGTGGGAGTGTGTGCCATCTCGCTGGGCGACGATGCCGACGCCTTGACGCGCGAACTGCAAGACCGATTCCCCCAGGCCGAGCTCATTGGCGCCGACGCTGCCTTCGAGTGCCTCGTGGCCCAGGTGATCGGTCTGGTGGACATGCCCGCACAGTCCCACAGCCTGCCGCTGGACGTGCGCGGCACAGCCTTCCAGCAACGGGTTTGGCAGGCGCTGCGCGACATCCCACCAGGGCAGACCCTGAGCTACACCGAGCTGGCCCGGCGCATTGGCTCGCCGACATCGGTGCGGGCGGTGGCTCGCGCCTGTGCCTCCAACATGCTGGCGGTGGCCATTCCCTGCCACCGCGTGGTGCGACTCAACGGCGACTTGTCGGGCTACCGCTGGGGCGTGGCGCGCAAACAAGCGCTGCTCGCGCAGGAGGCCAAGGAGGCGGAGCGCACTTAGGCCCCGACGCCCGCCGAGCCATGCGCATCGGCATGCAAGCGTGCCTGGGCCTCGTACCAAGGCAGGCATTGCGGGTTGGCCATCGCATCGCGGTTGACCACGCGCTCCAGGGGCTGTCCCAAAAAGAGCTTCTTGATGGGCACCTCCTGCTTCTTGCCCGACAAGGTCCTCGGGATCTCATCGGCCTGCAGCGTCACGTCGGGCACAAAGCGCGGCGACAGCGTCTGCTGGATGGCGCTGTGGATGCGGGCACGCAGGGCTTCGTCCAGCGTCAGGCCAGGGCGCAGCACGACGAACATCACCATGCGGCTGTCGCGGCCGAGGTACTCCAGGTCGATGACCATGCTGTCGAGCACTTCGGGCAAAGCCTCCACAGCGCTGTAGATCTCGCTGGTACCCATGCGCAGACCATGTCGGTTGATGGTGGCGTCGCTGCGGCCGTAGATGATGCAGCTGTCGTCGCTGTGGACCTTCAGCCAATCGCCGTGGCGCCAAACGCCCGGGTAGGTGTCGAAATAACTGGAGAGGTAGCGTGCGTGGCCCTCGTCGCCCCAGAAATACAAGGGCATCGACGGCAGCGGCTGCGTGCACACGAGCTCGCCCACCTCGTTCTCGACGGCGTGGCCCTCGGCATCCCAGGCCTCCACCGCACAGCCCAGCAAACGACACTGCATGCGCCCCGGCTGCATGGGGAGTTCGCGGTGCCCGCCGACAAACGCGCCGCAGAAGTCTGTGCCACCTGAAATGTTGTTCCACCAGATGCCGGGCGTGCCCATGGCCTCGAATTGCGCCGTGCCCCAGCGCTGCACGTCCTCCGCCAGCGGCGAGCCTGTGGAGCCCAGCGCTCGCACGCGGCTCAGGTCACCGCACCGCGACAAGTCCACGCCGGCTTTCATGCAGTTGGCATAGAACGCCGCACCTGCCCCGAAGTACGTGACGCGGTGGCGCGCGGCAAAGCGCCACAGCACCGTCCAGTCGGGCTTGTCCTTGCTGCCACCGGGGCTGCCGTCGTAGATCACCACGGTGGCGCCGTCGCACAAACCGGACACCTGCGAATTCCACATCACCCAGCCGGTGGAGCTGTACCAGTGGAAGCGCTCGCCCAAGCTGTTCGGCACGTAGCTCGCGCCCACGTCACCGAGCTTGCGGCCTGCAGCACCCATCATCAGGATGCCACCGTGCCCGTGCACCAGCGGCTTGGGCAGGCCGGTGGTGCCGCTGGAGTAAACCACCCAGAGGGGATGGTCGAAGGGCAACCAGTCGGGCTCGAAGGCCGCCACTGCCGCATCGGTGCGAGAAGTCGCGCGGTCGAAATCTGCGTCGGCAGGCAGGCTGCGGCTGGCAAAGGGCGTGCGCAGCACGATGAGCTTGTCCACACTGGGCAAACTGTCGCGCAGGCCAGCCACCACCTCGCTGCGGTCCAGCCGCTTGCCAGCGTAGTGGACCCCATCGGCGGCAATGAGGAGCTTGGGCGCGATCTGCTGGAAGCGGTCGGTCACGGCCTGCACGCCCATGTCAGGAGCGCACACGCTCCAGATGGCGCCCACGCTGGCGCAGGCGAGGAAGGCAACGATGGCCTCGGGCACGTTGGGCAGGTAAGCGGCCACACGGTCGCCCTGCTGCACGCCCATCTCGCGCAAGGTCAACGCCAGGGAGGCGACCTGTCGGCGCAGCTCCGGCCACGACACCTCGCGCACCTCGCCCAGTTCGTTTTCGCTGACGATGGCCGCCATGCCCGCCGCGTGGGCCGCATCCACATGGCGCAACACACGCTGCGCGTAGTTCACTTGCGCGCCCTCGAACCAACGGGTGTGCGGCATGGGGTCTGCGCTGCGCACCACCGAGTGGGGCGTGGGCGAGCGCATGTCGTCGTACTCCCAAAGGCTCTGCCAGAACGCCTCGGGCTCCGCCACCGACCAGCGCCACAAGGCACTGTGATCAGCGAAGGTCAGGCCGCGCGTGCGGTGCAGCCACTCCCGGTACAGGCGGATGATCGGGACGTAAGGCGGTCGGGCGGCGCTCATGGGGCAACATCAAAACTTCAGGAGCCACCATCTTCCCCCTCGCAACGCGCACCGACAACGGGGACACCCCTGTGCAGTCGGGTAGATGCGTGCGCGTCCGTCACGCACCTGCAAACCGACCCCAGCGATCAGAACGGTGCGTCGTCCCGGCCGCGCGGCGCCTGGCTGGGTGTGCTGCTGCCGTCGCCCAGCCCCCTGGCGAGTTCGTCCGCCTTGGCAGAGGCCGTGATGCGGGTGCGCTTGGGCGCCACCGGTGCAGCTTCCGGCTGGGGCGCTGCGGCGGCCTTCAAGGCCTCCAGCGCCGCGTTGTGGGCCTCATCGGCATGCGAGCCGCGGCTGCCCTGAGGGGCATCAACCGCAGCCACTTCCGCCGCCGCCGTCTCGGCGATCACGCGGGTGTAGGGCGCCAGCGTCTTGACCAACTGACCGTAGATGCGCGGCGAGCCAGCCACGATCTCGCGCTGGTACAGGAAATCAGGTTCCCCTGTGAAATTGCCGACCAGCCCACCCGCTTCGGTGATCATCAGCGAACCGGCAGCCACATCCCAGGGACTCAGTCCGGTCTCGAAGAAACCGTCCAGGTAGCCCGCAGCGACATAACAGAGGTCCAGCGCGGCCGCACCCGGGCGGCGCAGGCCGGCGCACTGCACCATCACCTCCTCGAACATCTTCATGTAGCGCTGGAAGTTGTCGCCCTTGCGGAAAGGGAAACCCGTGCCGATCAGGGCCTCGAGCATGCGCGTGCGCTTGGAGACACGGATGCGACGGTCGTTCAAGTAGGCGCCTTTGCCCTTCGAGGCGTAGAAGAGGTCGTTGCGTGTCGGGTCGTACACCACGGCCTGCTGCACCTGACCGCGGTAGGCCAGCGCGATGGAGACCGCGTACACGGGGAAGCCGTGGATGAAGTTGGTGGTGCCGTCCAGGGGATCGATGATCCAGACGTATTCGGAGTGCTTGGCGCCCTGCGAGCGGCCAGACTCTTCAGCCAAGATGCCGTGGCCCGGATACGCCTCGAGGATGGTGTCGATGATCACCTGCTCTGCCGCCTGGTCCACCTCGGTGACGAAATCGTTGTGCGATTTGGCGGTCACTTGCAGCCGCTCGATGTCGAGCGATGCCCGGTTGATGATCGCCCCGGCTGCGCGTGCAGCTTTGATGGCGATGTTGAGCATGGGGTGCAAGGCTTGGGACATGGGATGACCGGCTGGGTTGAGCAGCAGAAAGATCGAACGACGTCGATGGGGCCCGCGGCCGGTCGGTGAACGACGGCGTGCGAGGGGTGGAGGCGCAGCGGTGACCAAAGAGCGAGGAGAATCTAGGATTCTATCGAAGTGCGCCGGTTTTTGCACCCCTTTCTTCGGCGCCCGCGTCAGCGCCCATCTCGGTGGCCACGTAGGCACCGTGCACCACAGCCTCTCGCCCCATGCCCTCCACTGCGCCATCTGATCCCACCCGCTTCATCCTCATCGGCACCAGCCACCCTGGCAACGTGGGTGCCACCGCGCGGGCCATGAAAGTCATGGGATTCGCCCACCTCGTGCTGGTGCGCCCCCGCTTCCCCGACGTGCTGATCCAGGAGGAGACGGTGGCCATGGCGAGTGGCGCGGCCGACATCCTCGTGCGCGCCAAGGTGGTGGACACGCTGGCCGAGGCCTTGTCAGAGAGCGACTACGCCATCGCCACGGCCATGACCCCGCGCGACTTTGGCCCTCCCACCCTGGCGCCGCGCGAGGGGCTGCAGCGGCTGGTGCAGGAAGACCCGTCTCGCCGCCTGGCGTTCGTTTTTGGCAGCGAGCGCTTCGGCATGGCCAACGAAGACGTCTACCGCTGCCATGCCGTGGCCAGCATCCCCACGGCGCCGGATTACGGCTCACTGAACCTTGCACAGGCCGTCCAGGTCATGGCGTACGAGTGGCGCCAGGCCTTGGGGGGCTTCGCCGTGAGCGAACGCACCCCCACGGTGGCCCGCGCCAGCGCCGGGGCTGTGCAAGGCGCCCTGGCCCATTGGGAGCAGGCGCTGACCCACGTCGGCTTCCTCGATCCGGGCTCACCGAAGAAGCTCATGCCGCGCCTCAACCAGCTCTTCAACCGCGCCGACCTGCGCGAGGAGGAGGTGCACATCTTGCGCGGCATCGCCAAAGCCATGCTGGACCACGGCACCGACTCACGCTGACGCCTTGACCACGCCCGGCCCCAAGCCGCGGCACCAAGGCAGGTCTTTCCCCCGAGGCTACACTGCCCTGCCTCATTCGAAAAACGCACAAGCCCTTCATGCTGTTCGCCCGCCTGCGAGAAGACATCGCCTGCATCCTGGAGCGTGACCCCGCCGCCCGCACGGCCTGGGAGGTCCTGACCTGCTACCCGGGTCTGCACGCCCTGGCCATGCACCGTTGCGCGCATTGGTGCTGGACCCATGGGCTGAAGTGGCTGGGCCGCTGGGTGTCGCACTGGGCGCGCTTTTTCACCGGCATCGAAATCCACCCCGGCGCGAAGGTCGGCCGCCGCGTATTCATCGATCACGGCATGGGCGTGGTGGTGGGCGAGACCGCCGAGATCGGCGACGATTGCACCATCTACCAGGGCGTGACCCTGGGCGGCACCTCGCTGTCCAAAGGCGCCAAGCGCCACCCCACACTGGGCCGTGGCGTCATCGTTGGCGCGAACGCGCAGGTGCTGGGCGGGTTCACCGTGGGCGATGGCGCTCGCGTCGGCTCGAACGCTGTCGTCACCAAGCCCGTGCCGGCCAGCGCCACCGCCGTGGGCAACCCCGCACGCATCATCGTGGCCAAGGCCCAGGTGCTCGATCCCAAGCAAGCGGAGCGAGAGGCCCTGGCAGCGCGCATGGGCTTCTCCGCCTACGGCGTGACCGAGGGGGACGACCCGCTGTCACAAGCACTCAAGGGCTTGATCGACCACGCCTCGGGTCACGAACACCAAATCGCGTTGCTGTGGCAGGCGGTCGAGAAGCTTGCCGCCTGCGCACAAAGCGAGTTGGGTCGCGACTGCATGCCTACCGACGCCCAAATCACGGAAGCCTTCAACGCCGACGAACTCAACCGCCTGGTGAAGTGACGCTGGGGAGCGCTCGCGCATGCAAGACGATTTGTTCGGCAGCAGCGCCACGCCACCACCCCAGCAGCCCAGACCGATCGCGCGCCAGCGCCGCAACGCGGGTCACCTGGCACCCGCCCCCATCCAGCCCGAACACGCCGCCCTGGCCGCCCGCCTGCCCCACTGGGTGCGCCTGGGCACGTCGTCGTGGAGCTACCCTGGCTGGCAAGGCCTCGTCTGGGCCGACCAGCCCAGCGAGCGCCGCCTCGCCAAAGACGGGCTGACGGCGTACGGCCAGCACCCCCTGCTGCGCACGGTCAGCATCGACCGGTCGTTCTACCAGCCGCTCAGCGTGGCCCAGTACGCCAACTACGCTGCGCAGGTGCCAGACGGCTTCCGCTTCATCGTCAAGGCCCCCGCCTCTGTGAGCGACGCCTTGCTCCGCGACGACGCGGGCCGAGGCACCGGCCACAACCCTTTGTTCCTGGATCCGGACCTCGCCTTGCGGGAGTTCATCGAACCGGCCATGCGCGGACTGGGCGACAAGGTCGGTGCGCTGGTGTTCCAGCTCAGCCCTTTGCCACCGGATTGGTTGTGTCAACCCACCCTTTTGATGGCGCACCTGGCACGCCTGCTGGAGCGCATGCCAGACGTCCAAAGCGCCATCCCTGGCGCCTGCATCGCCATCGAAGCGAGAGACCCCGCCGTGCTGCGCCCGGAGTTGGCCGACCTGCTCAAGCAGACAGGCCACACCTACTGTCTGGGCCTGCACGCACGCATGCCCCCCATCGAAGACCAGTTGCCCATGCTGCGCCGGCTCTGGCCCAGCCCCTTGGTCTGCCGGTGGAACCTGCACCGCCGTCACGGCGCATACGGCTACGAAACGGCACGCGCCATGTACGCGCCCTTCAACCACATCCAGGACGCCGACCCGCAAACGCGGCAGACACTGGCCCGCGTCATCGTGGCCACGGCACGCGCAGGCTTGCCAGCGCACGTGTCCATCAGCAACAAGGCCGAGGGCTGCGCGCCCCTGTCGGTGGCATCGCTGGCGGAGGAAGTGGTGGCGCAGTGGGACGGCGCCGCTGCCGCGCAACCTCAGGCCAGCAGGTAGCCGCCGTCCACGTTCAGGCAGGTGCCCGTGGTGTAGCTGGCTGCGTCCGATGCCAGGTAGAGCGCCGCACCCGCCATCTCGCTGGGCTCGGCCACGCGGTCCATGGGCACGTGTGCCAACACCGTCTTCATGATCATCTCGTTGGAGGTCAGGGCCGATGCGAACTTCGTGTCGGTGAAGCCCGGCAAGATGGCGTTGACGCGCACCTTCTGCGTGGCGCACTCCTTGGCGAAGGCGTGCGTCATTGAGATCACGGCGGCTTTGGTGATGGAGTAGATGCCCTGCGCCATGCCCGGGATCACGCCATTGACCGAGGCGATGTTGATGATCGAGCCACCGCCCCGCTTGGCCATCAACTTCGCACCGCGTGCGCACATGAAGAAGTAGCCGCGGATGTTCACGTCCACCGTCTTCTGGAAGGCGCCCAGGTCGGTGTCGGTGATGTGGCCGAAGTACGGGTTGGTGGCCGCGTTGTTGACCAGGATGTCCAGCCGGCCGAACTGTTGCTCGATGGCGGCAAAGGTCGCGTCGATCTGCTCGACCTCACCGATGTGGCACGCCAGCACCGACGCCTTGCCGCCGGCCTCTCGGATGGAGGCTGCAACCGCCTCACAGGGTTCGGCCTTGCGGCTGGAGATGATGACGTGGGCGCCATGGGCGGCCAGCAGGCGGGCGATGGCCTCGCCAATGCCACGGCTGGAGCCGGTCACCAGGGCGACCTTGCCGGTCAGATCGAAGGTGTTCGCGAATGGGTTCGGGTTTGTCATGGCGAAGTTGTTCAGATGCTGAGAGGAAACAGATCACAGGCTCGACTTGGCGATGATGCCCAAGCAGCGCTGCTCCAGGTAGCAGGCAAACGGGCCGAAGGTCGCGAAGGCCGGGTTGCGCGCGTTGCCTTCCTTGAAGCGCTTGTAGATCTGCTGGACGATACCCGCCAAGCGGAACAGGCCGTAGACCGTGTAGAAGTCGAAGTTCTCGACGCTGAAACCGGTCTTCTCGGCGTAGTAGCGCACCACTTCGTCGCGGGTCAGCATGCCCGGCGCGTTGGTGGGCTGGCGGCGCGATCCTTTCATGAAGGGGTCGTCATCGGCCTGCACCCAGTAGGCCAGCGCACTGCCGAGGTCCATCAGCGGGTCGCCCAGCGTGGCCATTTCCCAGTCCAGCACACCGATCACTTTCAGCGGGTCGTGGACATCGAGCACCACGTTGTCGAATCGGAAGTCATTGTGGATGAGGCGAATCGCCACTTCGTGCTGGGGCTGTTTGGCCTGCAGCCAGGCCATCACGGCCTCGAAATCGCCCACGTCTTCGGTGCGGGCGGCACGGTAACGCTTGATCCAGCCCTCGACCTGGCGACCGACATAGCCCTCGCCTTTGCCCAGTGTGTCCAGGCCCGCCTTGGCCGGGTCCAGCTGGTGCAACTCGATGAGGGCGTCCAGCACGTTCAGGCAAAGCTGGCGGGTCTTGGCCTCGTCCAGGCCCAACTCGGGCGAGAAATTCTGGCGGGGGATGTTGCCCACCAGGCGCTCCATCACGTAGAACGGCGCGCCAATCACCTCGGTGTCTTCGCAGATCGCGTGGATGACCGGCACCTTGGGGTACACCGGCTTGAGCTTTTCCATGATGACCGCCTCGCGCACCACGTCGTGGGCCGACTTGGCGATGTGGCCAAACGGCGGGCGGCGCAGGATGAGGTCGGTGTTGGCGTAACGCAGCAGGTAAGTCAGGTTGGACGCACCGCCGGGGAACTGCTGCAACTCGGGCGTGCCTTCCAGAGCCAGGCCTTTCGACCGCAGGTAGGCCGTGACCTTGGCCACATCCACCTCTTCACCGGTGCGGACCTGGCCCGCCTGGTCCAAAAGGGTGTTTTTGCTGCTGTCGCTCATTCGCTGCGTCTCCTTGTCGACCACCGATGCCGGGCGGCCCATGTGTGAATCGCAGCAGTGTAGAAAGCCAGCAGTGATGAATCAAATGAATTGTTTGCATCCACACCCATTCACGGCGCGGATGACGTCACGCCCGCGGTGGCCGCTGCGCAGACTTCGGCCGGAAAGCCGCGCAGACCTCAGGCACCGACTCGATGTAGGGCCCGCCGATGAGGTCGAGGCAGTACGGCACCGCCGCGAAAATGCCGGGCACCACCGACTTGCCTTCTGCGTCTTTCAGGCCCTCCAACGTCTCGGCGATCGACTTGGGCTGCCCTGGCAAGTTCAGAATGAGCGCTTTGCCTCGGATCACCGCCGTCTGGCGCGACAGGATGGCCGTGGGCACGAAGCGCAGGCTGATCTGGCGCATTTGCTCGCCAAAACCGGGCATCTCTTTGTCGGCCACATCGAGCGTGGCCTCCGGCGTGACATCACGTGGCGCTGGGCCCGTGCCGCCGGTGGTCAACACCAGGTCGCAAAGCTCGACGTCGACCAACTCACGCAAGGTGCTGGCAATGCCAGCGCGCTCGTCCGGGATCAGGCGCGGCACCCAGGTGATGGGATTGCGCACGGCACGCCCCAGCCACTCTTGCAGCGCAGGCAGGCCCTTGTCTTCGTAGACACCCGTGCTGGCGCGGTCGCTGATGGAGACCGCACCGATGCGGACGGGCGCCAGGCTGGCCGGTGTGCTCGCGGGGCCCATGGTGTTCATTCGTCGCCCTGCCCTTCGCCATCCTCGACGTTCCCAAACACGCCCTCGCTGCCGTGCACCGCTTCGGCGTCGTGTGCCTCCATGGCCTGTTTGATGTATTGGAACAGTTCTCGGTAAGCACGACCGCTGCGCTTCTCAGGCACCTCTGCCGCGTCCTTGCGGGCGCTGCGCACCAGGGCACGCAGTTGTTGCAAGTCGGCACCCGGAAATGCCTGGGCCCAGCGGGTCAGCACGTCCTTGTCATCAGACAGCAGCTCCGCACGCCAGGCCTCGGCTTGGTGCAATGCCAGTGCGTTGCGGGCATGCCCCATCTGGAACTGCGCGACTGCTTCACGCAAGGGCTCGGCGTCGACTTCGCGCATCACCTTGCCGATGAACTGCAGCTGGCGGCGCTTGCCCTCGAAAGAACGCGTCTTCTTGTAGGCGTCCAGGGCATCGCGCAAGCGCTCGGGCATGCCGATGTCGTCCAGGCGGTTGTCGGGCATTTCCAGCAACTGCTTGCCCAGCGCCTGTAGCTCATGGCTCTCGCGCTTGAGCGCACTTTTGCTGGGCCGGCTGTAGCCGCCCGCGGAGCCGCCGAAGTCTTCGTCGGCGTCGTCGGTGTCAAATTGGTTCGGATTCATGTCCTCGCTATGATACGGGTGGCCCGCACTCGCGGGCCGCTGTCCATCGCCCGGACACTCTCAGAGATTCCCAGACGCTCTTCCAGCCCACCCATGCCCAAATCCAAAGCAGCCAACAAGGCAGCCCAAGCCGCGAACGCCTCTCCCGCAGCGCCCTCGACAGGCTTTGCCTACAGCCGCGAACAGTTCCAGCAAATCATCGACGACACGCTGGGCATGGCCCGCAAGCTGGGCGCGTCCGACGCCTCGGCCGAGGTCTCAGAAGGCGCCGGCCTGTCGGTGTCGGTGCGCAAAGGCAAATTGGAGAACGTCGAACGCAACCGTGACAAAACGGTCGGCATCACCGTGTACCTGGGCCAACGCCGAGGCAACGCCACCACGTCCGACTTCTCCCGCGAGGCGCTGCAGCGCACCGTTCAGGCGGCCTACGACATCGCCCGGCACACGGCCGAAGACCCCGCCGCGGGCCTGCCCGATGCCGATGACCTCGCGCTGGGCAAGGCGGCTCGCCGTGACTTGGACCTCTTCCACCCCTGGACCATCGATGCCGAGGGCGCGGCCGACATCGCCCGCCGCTGCGAAGACGCGGCCATGGGCGTGGACGCGCGCATCACCAACTCGGAAGGTGCGGGCGTGTCGGCCCAGCAATCGCACTTCTGGGCAGCCAACACCCGAGGCTTCCAGGGCGGCTACGCCAGCTCGCGCCATTCGCTGTCGGTCTCTCCGATTGCCGGGCGCGGCCGCGACATGCAACGCGACTTCTGGTACACCTCCGAGCGCGACGCCCGCGACATGGCCAAGCCCGAGGTGGTGGGCCGCTACGCCGCCGAGCGCGCGCTGGCCCGACTGAAGGCCCGTCGCATCCCCACCTGCGAAGCACCGGTGCTGTTCGAAAACACCCTGGCCGCAGGCCTGCTGGGTGCCTACGTGCAAGCCACCAGCGGTGGTGCGCTGTACCGCCGCGCCACATTCTTGCTCGACAGCCTGGGCCAGCCCATCTTCCCCAAGCACATCGACATCACCGAAGACCCGCACATCCCCAAGGGCAAAGGCAGCGCCCCGTTCGACGACGAAGGCGTGCTCACCCGCAAGCGCAAAATCGTCAAGAACGGCGTGGTGCAGACCTACTTCCTCTCCAGCTATTCGGCGCGCAAGCTCGGCATGAAGACGACGGGCCACGCGGGCGGCTCGCAAAACCTGGTGTTGACGCACAAGAAGACGGACAAGAAGGACAACCTCAAGGCCATGCTCAAGAAATTGGGCACCGGCCTGTTCGTGACCGAGCTCATGGGCCAGGGCGTCAATTACGTGACCGGCGACTACTCGCGCGGCGCGGCGGGCTACTGGGTCGAGAACGGCGTCATCCAGTACCCGGTGCAGGAAATCACCATTGCCGGCCACCTCGGCGAGATGTTCCAGCAGATCGTGGCCGTGGGCGCCGATGCCTACACCTACGGCAGCAAGACGATCGGCTCGGTGCTCATCGAGAAAATGAAAATCGCTGGCCAGGGCGGCTGACCCGCCCGCGCCACATCCGCGGGTAAGCCCGGGCGAGATGGCGCGCCCGTGGACGCCTGGCGATCCTAGAATTTTCGGGAACCACAACCCGAGGAGACTTTCGCCATGCAACGTCGTGCCTTCATCAACCACGCTGGTATAGCCGGCGTGCTGGCCGCAGGAGCCGCACCCGCCATCGTCCATGCGCAAACACAACTGCGCTGGCGCCTGGCCTCCAGCTTCCCGAAGTCTCTGGACACCATCTTCGGTGCAGCCGATGTGTTCGCCAAGAAGGTCGGCGAGATGTCCGGCGGCAAGTTCCAGATCTCGGTGCACGCCGGCGGCGAACTCATGCCTCCGTTCGGCGTGGTGGACGGCGTGCAGAACGGCACGGTCGAGATGGCCCATACGGCGCCCTACTACTTCGTCGGCAAGGATGAAACCTTCGCCATCGGTTGTGCCATCCCCTTCGGCCTGAACTCACGGCAGATGTCGGCCTGGATGTACGAAGGCAATGGCCTCAAGCTGATGCGCGAGTTCTACGCCAAATACAACATCGTCAACTTCCCCGGCGGCAACACCGGCGCGCAGATGGGCGGCTGGTACCGCAAGCCCATCAAGTCACTGGCCGACATGAAAGGCCTGAAGATGCGCGTGGCGGGCTTTGCCGGTCGCGTGATGGAACGCATGGGCGTGGTGCCGCAGAACCTGCCCGGTGGCGAGATCTACCAGGCGCTGGAGAAAGGCATCATCGATGCCGCCGAGTGGGTCGGCCCCTACGATGACCAGAAGCTGGGTTTCTACAAGGTCGCCCCCCACTACCACTTCCCCGGCTGGTGGGAGGGTGGTCCGCAACTGGACTTCTTCATCAACCAGAAGGCCTGGGACAGCCTGCCGGCCGAGTACAAAGCCATGGTGGAAACCGCCGCATCGCAAGCCCATGTCGAGATGCAGGCGCGTTACGACGCCAAGAACCCGCTGGCCCTCAAGCAACTGGTGGCCGCCAAGACCGAGCTGGTGCAGTTCCCCAAACCCGTTCTCGATGCGGCGTTCAAGCACGCCATGGACATCTACAGCGAGCTCAACGAGAAGAACCCGGCCTGGCGCAAGGTGTACGCCGACTACGCCAAGTTCCGCGCCGACCAGAACCTCTGGTTCCGCTTCACCGAAGCGACCTTCGACCGCTACATGCAGTCCGCCAAGCTCTGACGCATGCGCCCGGCACCCGGGCTGGGCGCGCACTTCGTGTCGGAAGTGCCATCCGGCTCGCCCCCGGGAATGCCCGCATTCAAGTTGCGGCCCGGGAGGCCGAAGGCACGGCATGGCGCGGGATACCTGCGCGGCTGCCGGCCACCCACATGCACAGACATCACGCTTCCTCGCGCCCCCTGAGCCAGGACTGGAGTCAGCCCGCCTTGACGCGCACCTGGCGCACTGTCAGCGTGATGGCATGGATGGGCGGCGCCCTGTGCGCTTTCGCACACTGGCCGCTGCCTGCAGTCGCGCTGTGCACGCTGGGTCTGTGGGCCCACGCCAAGCGTCAGGCCTGCCAGGGCTGAGCCCTAGCGCACCTTCAGCGCACCTTCAGCGCACCTTCATCGCATCCTTGACGGCCTGTGCCGGGTCATTGTCTGCCTGCGGCTCAGGGACCGGCACCGATGCAGCCTCATCAGGCACATCGGGTGGCGCGCCGGTGTCGTCGATCTTCATCTCGATGCGCACATCGTCGGTGTTCACCGCCTGCTCCTTGTCGAGCCAGTAGGTCACCGACTCTGGCCAGAAGATGACGATCGCGACCAGGCCCAATTGCATCAGCACCCAGGGGATGGCACCCAGGTAGATGTCGCGCGACTGGATCGGCTTGGCGATGGCGCCGCTCTTGTAGATTTGGTCTGCGACGCCGCGCAGGTAGAAAAGCGCAAAACCGAAGGGCGGGTGCATGAAGCTGGTTTGCATGTTGACGCACAGCAGCACGCCGAACCACACGAGGTCGATGCCGAGCTTCTGCGCCACCGGCGCCAGCAACGGCACCACGATGAAGGCGATTTCGAAAAAGTCGAGGAAAAACGCCAGGAAGAAAACGAACAGGTTGACCGCGATGAGAAAGCCGACCGGGCCGCCCGGCAGGTTGGAGAGCAGGTGCTCGATCCAGACGTTGCCGTCCACGCCCTGAAACACCAGCGAGAACACGCTGGAGCCCAGCAGGATGAAGATCACCATGGCGGTGACGCGCATCGTCGAGTCCATGGCCTGCCACACCAGCGACCACGTCAGGCGCTTGTGCATGGCAGCCAGCACCATGCCGCCGATGGCACCCAGCGCACCGGCCTCGGTCGGCGTGGCCAGGCCCATGAACAGGGTGCCCAGGACCAGGAAAATCAGCACGACCGAGGGCAGCATGCCCCACATCACGCGCTTGACCAAAGGCCAGCCGCGCTCGGTGCGAGCCTCCTCGGGCAGCGGTGGCACCCATTGGGGGCGCAGCAGAGCCACGCCAAGCGTGAACAGCAGGAAGATGGCCGTCTGCATGAGAGACGGCCCGATGGCGCCCAGGTACATGTCGCCGACCGAGCGACCCAGCTGGTCGGCCAGCACCACCAGCACCAGCGACGGCGGGATGAGTTGGGTGATGGTGCCCGAGGCCGCGATCACGCCCGTGGCGTAGCGCATGTCGTAGCCATAGCGCACCATGATGGGCAAAGAGATCACGCCCATGGCGATGACGCTGGCCGCCACGGTGCCAGTGATCGCACCCAGGATGGCCCCCACGATGATCACCGCGAAGCCCAGCCCCCCGGGCTTGCCGCCAAACAGCTGGCCGGTGCCTTCCAGCAGGTCCTCCGCCAGGCCGCAGCGCTCCAGGATCGCACCCATGAAGGTGAAAAACGGAATGGACAGCAGCAACTCGTTGGAGACGATGCCGAAGAGGCGCAGCGGCAGGTTGCCCATGAACGCATCGTTGAACAGCCCCTGCGACATCGCGTAGTAACCGAAGCCCAGGCCCAGCCCGCCCAGCGTGAAGGCCACCGGAAAGCCCAGCAGCATCGCCAGTACCAGTGAGCCGAACATGATCGGCGCCAGGTTGGAAATGTCGGTCACTGCAGCGGCCTTTCGTAATGGATGTCCAACTCCGTGCGACCGCGAAGGAAGTCGATGCGGCGCAGCAACTCGGCCACGCCTTGCAGGCCCAGCAGGGCAAAACCGATCGGCATGGCGGCCTTGATGGGCCAGCGAATAAGGCCACCGGCGCTGGGCGAGTGCTCCTGCTGCTGGAAGGACTCGACCACAAAAGGCCAGGACAACCAGGCCACGATGCCACACAACGGCAACAGCACCAGCAGGAGGCCAACGACGTCGATCCAGGCCTTGGTGCGCGGCGAGCGCCCGCCGTAGATGACGTCGACCCGCACGTGCTCATTGAGCTTGAGCAACATGGGCGCGCCCGCGAACACGGCCATGCCGAACAGGTACCACTGCACTTCCAGCCAGGCATTGGAGCCGATGCCAAAAGCGTAGCGGAGCACCGCGTTGCCAGCACTGATCATGCAGGCAGCGAACAGCGCGACAGCGGCCAGCACGCCCATCCAGCGCGAGAGGGTGTCCACCCAGCGGATGAAGGTTTGCATGGGCCGCGCCCCTTCAGTCGGCGTCGCCCAGCGCGATCGCTTGGCGGTACAGGTTGGCAGAACGCGCGCCACTGCGGCAGAACATCAACAGCGGGCGCGGCAAGGTCTGGAGCAGCTCGGCACAGCGCGCGATTTCTTCCGGCGACTGGTAACCACCTTGCACGGGCAGGTGCGCGTACTGCAGGCCGGCCGCCTTGGCTGCAGCCTCGACCGCCTCGCTCGTGGGCTGGTCGGGGCCGCCCTCCAGGTCCGGGCGGTTGTTCAGCACGGCCTTGAAACCTGCTTCGGCCGCTGCCGCCATGGCCTCGGGGCTCAGCTGCGGGGCGACGTACACGTCTTCGGCAATGGCCTGGATTTGCACGGATTGGCTCATGGTGCGGGGCTCGGGTTCAAGCGCTGGTTCAAAACCGCCATCCTACGCCGGTGTGCTCAAGGCGCCAGTGCGGTTTTCACCGCAGCCGACACCAAGCCCATGTCGGCCTGGCCCGCCAGTCGCTGTTTGACCACACCCATGACCTTGCCCATGTCGCCCGGACCTGCGGCCCCCAGCTCGGCCACGATGGCCTTCACCGCAGCGTTCACTTCGTCGGCACTCAAGCGCTGCGGCAGGTACACCTCCAGCACGCCGATCTCGGCCTTTTCCTTGTCGGCGAGGTCCGGGCGGTTGCCAGCCTCGTATTGCTGCGCCGCGTCCTTGCGCTGTTTGATGAGTTTGTCGACGATGGACACGATCATGGCGTCGTCCAGGGTGACACGCTCATCGACTTCCTTTTGCTTCATCGCGGCCATCAGCATGCGGATGGTGCCCAGGCGCTCGGTGTCCTTGGCGCGCATGGCGGTCTTCATGTCGTCGGAGATGCGTTGTTGCAGGCTCATGGTGTGTCCTTGTGCGGTGAAGGTGAAAAGGCTCGCCAGAATGACAAAGACCCGCATGGGCGTCCCCGCGCGGGTCTGAGTGAGCAGGTCGTGCAGCGCAGGCTGCGTCGACACCGTCAAGAAGCGTTCAGATCAGGAGATCAGTACAGCTTCTTGGGCAGCTGCATGCTGCGCACGCGCTTGTAGTGGCGCTTGACGGCAGCTGCCTTCTTGCGCTTGCGCTCGGCGGTGGGCTTTTCGTAGAACTCGCGGGCACGCAGGTCGGTCAGCAAGCCGAGCTTTTCGATGGTGCGCTTGAAACGGCGCAGGGCGACGTCGAAGGGTTCGTTTTCCTTGACACGGATGGTCGTCATCAGAGATTCGCTTTCAGTGTGAATGCATTCATCGGGCTGGCGGCATGGCCCCTCGGCGCGCTGTGATTTACCGAACTCGAGCTGAATTCGACCATCCAGTGGGCCCACCGGACGAATTCGAGCCTTTGTCAGGCACCAACTCGAAAGTGAATCCAACGCGCATCTGAGAGGACTTCTTTGCAAACATGCAGCAAGCCCACCAAGTCAGCCGAAGATTATATCCCGTAATTCACCGGAAAACCACACTGGCGGACGATGCCTTGCAACTCGGCCATTTTCACCTGCTCAGCGTCTCCCGGCAAGGTGGGCAGACAGACCCTTTCCCCATGCGGGAAGTCAGGCACGCCCGCCAGCGCCTCGCGCAGTGGCATCAGCACGAAGGCGCGTTCGCCCATGCGGGGGTGCGGGAGGGTCAACGTCGGGGCGTCAAGCCGGGCGTCGCCGTGGCACAGCAGGTCGAGGTCGAGGGTGCGCGGGGCATTGCGGTGGCTGCGCTCGCGGCCATGCGCCAGCTCCAGCGCCTGCAGGGCGCGCAGCAATTCGTGCGGCCCCAGAGACGTCACCAAGACCGCCACCGCGTTGAGGTAGTTTGGCCCACTGGCGTCGACCGGTGCGGTTTCGTACACGGAGGACACGCTCACCACCCGGGTGCCAGGCAAGGCGTGCACCGCACTGAGCGCGGCCACCATGCGGGTCAGCACATCGCCCAGGTTGCCACCCAGCCCGATGCAGGCTTGCCAGCACGGCAGCGACAGCAGCGCATCGGCGTCGGTACCCGAGGAGGCTTGCTGCGACGGGGCCTCCTGATTCAATCGCTGGCTCCACCCTGTGCAGGGCCGGAATCACCGCTGGCGTCCCCGCGGCCAGCGCCCTCACCCGCCGGCTTGCGGCGGCGACGGCGGCGCTTGCGGGCAGGCGCGTCGCCCGCGGCACCCATGTCGCCGAGTGGCTCGCCGCCGACATCGTCGCCCGCCTCTGCATCACCGCCCTCGTCGGCCACGGAGGCCGGGGCGCGCCTGGCGGCGGATCCTGCACGTCCGCCACCTCTGCGCCCGCCGTTCGACGCGCCTTGCTGGCGGACTTCGTCCAGCATCTGGCGGCGTTCGGCGGCGTCGGCGAGGGAAAAACTCTCCCACCAGATCGCCAGGGAAGGCTCGACCTCGCCGACCTGGCCGCGCAGGCGCAGGAAGTCGAAGCCAGCGCGGAAGCGTGGCTGCTCCACCAGGGTGGACGGGCCATTGCCGGTCCGGCGCTCAAAGCGCGGCTGCATGGTCCAGATCTCGCGCATGTCGGTGGCCAGCTTGCCGCGGCCGGAGATGTCACCGATGCGGGCATCGAACACCGCGTCGGTGGCCGATTGCAGCGCGGGGAAGCTCGGTTCGCCTTGGGCGATGTTGCGTTCCCAGCGGGCCAACACATCGTGCCAAAGCAGGCAGGCCAGCAGGAAGCTGGGCGCCACGGGCTTGCCCTCGGAGACGCGGCGGTCGGTGTCGGCCAGGGCGAGTTGCACGAACTGCTCCCGACCCGGGTGGCGGCGAGCCTCGTCGAACACGGCGTCCAGGATGGGAAAGACGCCGCGGTCCAGCCCCTGCTTTCGCAACTGCTCGATGGAAGCGCGCGCATGCCCCGTCTGCAGCAGCTTGATCATTTCGTCGAACAGGCGCGACTGCGGCACGTTGCTCAGCAGTTCGGCCATCTCCCGCACCGGTTCACGCGTCTTGGGTTCGATGTCGAAGCCCAGCTTGGCGGCGAAACGCACCACGCGGATGATGCGCACCGGGTCCTCGCGGTAACGCGTTTCCGGGTGGCCGATCATGCGCAGCACGCGCTTTTTCGCATCCCCGATGCCACCGTGGTAGTCCACCACGATTTGGGTGCGGGGATCGTAGTACATCGCATTGACGGTGAAGTCGCGGCGGGCGGCATCCTGGTCCTGAGGGCCCCAAACGTTGTCGCGCAGCACGCGACCGCTGGCGTCCACCACATGGGACTTGTCGGCCAGCTCCTTGCGCGAAGTTTTCTCATTGCCGGCCACCTGCTCGGCCGCATCGGCATCGAGGTAGGCGCGGAAGGTCGAGACCTCGATCACCTCGTGCTCGCGGCCTCGGCCGTACACGACGTGGACGATGCGAAAGCGACGCCCGATGATGAAGGCGCGGCGAAACAGGCCCTTGACCTGCTCGGGCGTGGCGTTGGTGGCGACGTCGAAGTCTTTGGGACGGTGGCCGAGGATCAGGTCCCGCACGGCGCCGCCAACGATGTAGGCCTCGTAGCCGGCGTCCTGCAGGGTCTCCACGACCTTGCGAGCGCGCTCATCGACCAGCTTGGGGTCGATGCCATGCTCAGAGGCAGGCACGTCCACGCGCTTGCCCACGGGGATGCGCGGCGGCTTGCCGGATTTGGGCGCGGCGTGCGCATGGCCGGGCGCATGCGCGGCGTGGGGGGCGTGGGCCGTGCGCTTGGCAGCGGCCGGCTTGCCGAGGATCTTGTGAATCAGGCTTTTGATCATGCAAACAGTCGAAGGATGCGCCAGCCCCGTTCCTGGGCCACGGCTTCCAGCTCGGCGCTGGGGTTGGTGGCCACCGGGTGGGTGGCCTTCTCCAGCAAAGGCAGGTCGTTGGGGGAGTCGCTGTAAAAGCTCACGCGCTCGAACTGACCCAGGTGGCGCCCCTGGTCAGCCAGCCATTGTTCCACACGTGTGATCTTGCCATCGCGGAAAGACGGCACCCCGTCGATGCGGCCGGTCACCCGGCCTTGTGCGTCGCGCAGAAGGCGCACAGCGATGAGGTCGTCCACCTTGAAGGCCTGCGCGATGGGACGGGTCACGAATTCGTTGGTGGCCGTGACGATGGCCAACAGATCGCCCTGGGCGCGGTGCTGCTCGACCAGCTCGATCGCCTGCGGGCGAATGGCGGGCAGGATCACCGAGTCCATGAAGGCCTGCTGCAGCGCCTTCTGGGCGGCGTCGTCCATCTGGCGCCACACGCTGGTGGAGAACGCGATGTAGTCGTCCAGCACCAAGGTGCCTTCGCGGTACTGCTGGTAGAAGCCGTCATTGCGGCGGCGGTAGTCGGCGGCGTCGACCAGGCCCTGGCGGATGATGAACTCGCCGAATTCGTGGTCGGAGTCCAGGGGCAGGAGGGTGTGGTCGAGGTCGAAGAGCGCGAGGTTCTGGGGTGCTGTCATGGTGAGAGGTGTCAAGCCGGCTCTGCCGCCAGCATTTCCTTGATCAAGGGCACGGTGACGACCCGGTGGGCCGACAGGGCATAGCGGTCGAGGCGATTCAGCATGCCCATGAGGGAGCCCAGGTCGCGCTGGTGGCGGGTCAGGAGGTGCGCCAGCACATCCTCGCTGAGCGCCATGCCACGGCGCTCGGCCTCCTGTTGCAGCGCGTGGCGCAAGCCGGCGTCGTCGAGCGGTTGCAGGGCGAAGCTCAGGCCCCAGCCCAGGCGGGTGCGGAGGTCGTCGCGCACGGGGAGGTCCACCGAGGGCACTTGCCCGGCGGCGAAGATGAACAGCGGCGGCGCCGCCGCGGACGCTGCAGCGGCCGACTCGATGAACAGCTTGAAAGCCAGGTGCTGTGCTTCGGCATCCAGCCGTTCGCAATCGTCGATCAAGGCCAGGGTCGGCGATTCGGGCTGGGCGCCATCCCACATCTGGCAGGTCTGGGCATTGAGCCACACCACGCCGAAGCCCAGGGCCAGTGCGCGCTCCACCATGGCGCGCAGCAAGTGCGTCTTGCCAACACCCGACGGGCCCCAGAGGTACACCGGCGACAGGGGCCCGTCATTGGCAGGCCAGGCCTGTAACCAGGACAGTGCCTCGACGTTGACGCCGGGCAGGAAGGCATCGAGGTCGGGTACGGTGTCCACGCCGAGGTCCAGCGGGAGCTGTCTCATGCCGGGGGTGCGTGAGGTCATGGGCACCTCACACCGAGCCGAAAAACGCGCTGCTGCGGTAGTGCCTCAGCAGGTGCCGCCCCAGCACGGTGACGCATGCCGCGCAGGGCAGCGCGATCAAGATGCCCCAGAAGCCGAACCACTGCCCGAACAGCATGAGGGCCAAGATGACGCCCAGCGGATGCAGCCCGATGCGCTCGCCCACCAGGCGCGGCGTGAGCACGAAGCTCTCGATGAGCTGCCCAATGCCGTAAACCGCTGCGACAGCCAGCAGGGGGTGTGACAAGCCCTGCGCTCCGAACTGCAGCAGCCCGGCGAGCATCGCCAACACGAGGCCGATGCCAAAACCCAGGTAGGGAATGCAGACGGCCAAGCCGGTGAAGACGCCGATCGGCAGGGCCAGGCGGAACCCGGCAAGGCTCAGGCCGGCGCTGTAGTACACCGCCAGGATCAGCATGACCAGCAGCTGCCCGCGGAGGTACTGCCCCATGAGGGCGTCCATCTCGTCGCGCAACGCATGCACGGGGCCGCGCCAGCGCGGCGGCAGGAGCGCATCGGCCTGCCCCATCAACCGGGACCAGTCCAGCAGCCAGTAGAAGGACAGCATGGGCACCAGCAAGGCCAGGCCCGCGAGCGAGACAAGGCTGCTGCCGCCCACCAGAACGGATTTCCACAGCGCAGCGCCCCACTCCGCGGCATGGGTCTGCAGGAGGTTGGCCAGCTCGGCCTTGAGCTCATCGACGCTGTTGGGCAGGTCCACGCCGTGCTGTTGCAGCGTCGGCGCCACGCCTTTCCACAAGGCGACGAAGAGGTCGGGCAGTTGGGCGCGCACCATGGGCACCAGCTGGGACACGATGGGCACGAGGAGCACCATCAGCACCGAGACCAACAACAGCAGCAGCGTCAGGCAAAGCGCCACGGCCAGCGCGTGTGGCACGCGGGCGCGCACCAAGCGGGCCACGGCAGGCTCCAGCACGTAGGCCAGCACCAGACTGATCGCGAAGGGCAGCAGCACCGCGGCGTGCCACCACACCGCGGCGACGGCGAGGGCCGCCAGGATCCAGGGCAGGACGGCGCGGGGGGCGCGGGGGGTGGTCACGGTCATGTCCGCCGCATTTTACGGGCCTTGTCGCTTTGGCGAGGGCTTGGCCCGCCACAGCAAGGCCCTCAGTTGGCGCTGTAGACGGCTCTGCGTACCGCGTCCAGTTGGCCTTCCAGCCAGGCCTGGTCACGCTGCCCCTCGGGGCGGGACTGGTACTCCAGGACGATGGCAGCCTCGCGGCGCTTGTACTCGGCGTGCTGGGCCGCCTCGCGGGCCTGCTGGGCCGCATTTTGCTGCGGGACAGCGCTCGCCAACACCGCCTGGACTTCCTCCAGCCGCACCTTGCGCTTGTCCTCGTTGGGTTCGAGGTCCGTCCAGAGGGCAGAGGCGAGCATCAGGGCCTCGCCCATGGTCACTTCGCCCTGGCGCAGACGCTCGGGGAGTTGCTCCACCAGTGCTCCCGCCAACTGACGACGGCGCGCCATGTCGCTGGAGTCACGCAGGTTCTGCCACTGCTCGAAACTTTTCTGAAAACGCAGGTAAGCCACCACGCGCTTGAGTTCGGATTCCGGGTTGGCGGTCTTGGCCATCGCGTCCTTGAGCGCAGCCCAGTCCTGCGGCGAGAAATCGGACGGACGGCCATCGGGCAACACCGTGGGGGCCGCCAGGGTGGTGACCGCGCCACCGGGGCCGAACTGCTGGCCTGACACGCCGGCACCAGCCCCTTGAGCACCCTGCCCTGCGGCCGCCAGCCGCTCACGCTCGCCCGATTCGGTGTCGGCGCGCCCATACCACCACATCGCGCCCACCACCAGGGCGAGCAGGATCACGCCAGCCGCCCACCAGCCAGTGCGGCGAAAGGGAAATGAACGGTCGGTGGTGATCATGGGCACGGCATCATGTTGAACATTGAGCAGGATGCGGCGATTGTCATCGGGAGACAGCCTGCCCACCGTGGGGCAAACCCCGCTTCCACGGTAGCGCCATCCCGACGAAGGAACAGCCTGCGCCAAGCCGGCGGCGCCAGCCACTACACTGCGCGCACCTCCCAGCCAGGTCTGAAACCGCATGAACCCGTCTGAATTTGACCCCCGCGCCCTGCTCGCCCTGGGCACCTTTGCCTCCTACCTGATTGGCTCGCTGTCGTTTGCCGTGATCGTCAGCCGCCTGTTCGGGCTGGCCGACCCGCGCAGCTACGGCTCCGGCAACCCCGGCGCCACCAATGTGCTGCGTTCCGGCAACAAGGGCGCGGCCGTGCTGACGCTGCTTTTCGACGCGTTGAAAGGCTATGTGCCCGTGGCACTGGCGCAGCGCTGGGGGCTCGATGCGCTCACCGTGACGGCGATCGGGCTGGGCGCCTTCATCGGCCACCTCTGGCCCGTGTTCTTCAAGTTCGAGGGGGGCAAGGGCGTGGCCACCGCCGCGGGCGTGCTGTTTGGCTTTGCGCCTGCCCTGGGCGGCCTGGTGCTGCTGGTGTGGCTGGGCATGGCGGTGGTGTTCCGCTATTCCTCGCTGGCCGCCCTGTCGGCTGCCTTGTCAGCGCCGCTGCTCCAGTACCTGGGTTGGGGCTGGGGCCCAGCCACCGTGGGTTGTGTGGTGATGAGCGCCCTGCTCATCTGGCGCCACGAGGCCAACATCCGCAAGCTCCTGGCTGGCCAGGAAAGCAAACTGGGCCAGAAGGCCTGAGCCAAGATGCCTTGGACCTCGCTGCGCAGCCTGGCCACCGTCCTGTTGCTGGTGTGGGCCGGCAGCCAGACCCTGTCGTGGTGGCAGGACCACCGCTTCGCCAAGGCGGTACGGGAAGGTAGCCAGCGGCACGAGGTCGTTGTTTACAGCACAGACAGCTGCCCCTACTGTGCCCGCGCCCGGGCTTGGCTGAACGCGCAAGGCGCGCGCTGGCGTGAATGCAATGTCGAGCACGACGCTGTGTGCCAGCAAGCCTATCAAGCGCAAGGTGCACCTGGCGTGCCGTTGATGCGGGTCGGGCCACAGCGCCCCGCCCCTGAGGCGCTGTGGAACCTGGGCTTCAGCCCGGCGTGGCTGGCATCCGCCATGGACAAGCTCGATGCGCGCCAGCCGGGTTCAGCACCCCGTCAGAGCCCCAGCGCCGAGACATCACCGCGGCCCTGACGCAGCACGTCGGCGCCGCCGCCACTCAGGTCGATCACGGTGGTGGGCTCCAGCGGGCACGCACCTGCGTCCACCACCGCCTGGATGCGCTTTTGCAGCGCCTCCCGGATGGTGTGGGCGTCGTTCAAGGCCTCGTCGTGGTCAGGCAAGATCAGCGTGGTGGCCAGCAGGGGTTGCCCCATCACGTCCAGCAGCGCCTGAGTGACCCGGTGGTCGGGCACGCGCAAGCCGATGGTGCGGCGCGAAGGGTGCGAGACACGCCTTGGCACCTCCTTGGTGGCTTCAAGGATGAAGGTGTACGGCCCCGGCGTGCCCAGTTTGAGCAGCCGATATTGCTGGTTGTCCACCCGAGCATAGCTCGCCAGTTCGGACAGGTCACGGCACAGCAGCGTGAGGTGGTGGCGCTCGTCCACGCCGCGGATGCGCCGCAGCGCGTCCACCGCGGCCTTGTCATCGAGGTGACACACCAAGGCGTAGCTGGAGTCGGTGGGCACGGCCACCACACCGCCTTTGTGGAGCAGCTCGGCGGCCTGCTTCAGCAGCCTCACCTGGGGCTGCTCGGGGTGCACCTCGAAGTACTGGGCCATGGGCGATCAGGGCGAGCTCAGGCTCTCAGCACCCGCTCCCTCAAGGCCTCCCACACGGGCGTGAGCCGCGGTGGCAAGTCGGGCAAGGTCCCCAGGTCGGTGTGGCTCTCTGTGGGGTCGTGGAAGTCGGAACCGCGCGAGGCCAGCAGGTCGAACTCGCGCGCCATGTCGGCGTACTCCTGGTACTCGGACACCGTGTGGCTGCCTGTGACCACCTCCACCCCGAGACCGCCGTGGGTCTTGAACTCTGAGAAGAGCGCGTACTCCTCGTTCGGCGTGAAGTCGTATCGGCCCGGGTGCGCGATCACGGCGATGCCGCCTGCCTCGGTGATCCAGCGCACCGCGTCTTTGAGGCTGGCCCAACGGTGCGGCACAAAGCCAGGCTTGCCCTCGGCCAGGTAGCGGCGGAACACCTCGTGCGGGTCTGCGCAGCGGCCTGTTTCGACGATGTAGCGGGCGAAGTGCGTGCGAGAGATCAGGTCCGGGTTGCCGACGTATTTGAGCGCCCCTTCGAACGCCCCGGGGATCCCAGCCTTCGCCAGCTCGTCGGCCATGTCGCGCGCACGGCGTTCGCGGCCTCCGCGGGTGTCGGCCAGGCCCTGGCTCAACTGGGTGTCGTCGGCATCAAAGCCCAGGCCAACGATGTGCACCGTCTTGTGGAGGAACGTCACCGAAATTTCGGTGCCCGTCAGGTAGTCCATGCCGAGCGCCGCGGCGGCGGCACGGGCGCGGTGCTGTCCGCCAATTTCATCGTGGTCCGTGAGCGACCAGAGCGTGACGCCATTTCGGTGCGCGCGCGCAGCCACATCCTCAGGCGCCAGCGTGCCATCCGAGATGTTCGAATGGCAGTGAAGGTCTGCGTTGGGCGCGTCGGTGAGCAGCGGCATGTTGAGATGCTACCAAGTCCCGCGTCGCTTGGGGCTGATCGCGGCCTTAACCCCAACGGGCAGCATGGCGGGCCTGCTGCACCGCGTGGGCCTGCAGGCACGCCAGAGTGAGCTCGCGCACCAGTTGCTCGTTGACAGGTTGGCGATAACGCGACTTGATGTGGCGCATGCCCTTGCCCGAGCCCTCCAGTTCAGGGAATTCGCCCACAAGCATGATGCCGTTGAAGACCTGCAAGTGGGCATTGGCCTTGAACAGGACGATGGCCATGAGGTTATCGTTGTCGTTCATGAAGCAGAGGTTGCCCCATTTGACTTCCGGACGAAGGTGCGGTGCTGCGGCCAGGATGGCGCGGTGCATGGCCTGGGCGGTTTCGCGCTGCTCGGGACGCAGGCTGTCGTAGAACGCGTTGACCAACGCGGGAGATTGAAGCGGACGGCGCATGGGGGTAGGCCCAAAGGTGGAGGTACAACAAAGACACCGTCGTCGTCACACCCCCTCCCTGAAACCTGCGCTTCTGTGTGATGACTTTGCAAAAGGCCTGCGGCTGCACACACGCCGACGGTGGCCGTGTGGTCTCTTCCCGTTTGAATGGTGTGCAGCACTGGCCTGGATCCAGTGTCAGTGCGTAGTGTAACGGTTCGTGACGGCCCGCGTGGATACCCCGGGGCGGTATCCGTGCAGGATGTCTGCTTCCCTCAGGTTTTGGGCAGGGTGACCCCACGCTGGCCCTGGTATTTGCCACCGCGGTCGGCGTAACTCGTCTCGCACACATCGTCGGCATCGCTCTCGAAGAACAGCACCTGCGCGCAGCCCTCGCCGGCGTAGATCTTCGCGGGCAACGGCGTCGTGTTGGAGAACTCCAGTGTCACATAGCCTTCCCATTCGGGCTCGAAGGGCGTCACGTTGACGATGATGCCGCAGCGCGCGTAGGTGCTTTTGCCCAGGCAGATGGTGAGCACATTGCGCGGAATGCGGAAGTACTCGACGGTGCGGGCCAGCGCGAAGCTGTTCGGCGGGATGATGCAGACATCGCTTTCGATGTCCACGAAGCTTTTTTCGTCAAAGTTCTTCGGGTCCACCACGGTCGAGTAGATGTTCGTGAAGACCTTGAACTCCGGGGCGCAGCGGATGTCATAGCCATAGCTGCTGGTGCCATAGCTGACGATTTTCTGGCCATCGGCGGCCTGACGGACCTGGCCGGGCTCGAAGGGCTCGATCATGCCGTGCTCTTCGGCCATGCGGCGGATCCAGCGGTCGGACTTGATGCTCATGCGTGCTCCTGTGACAAGGTCGTGATTGTGCTTGATTGCACAGCAGCTGGCTGGCACGCGCCGACGCCGATAATCCCCCCGGACACACAGCGCAGCAAGGAAGCAGGACATGGCCATCGCGGCATACATCAAGGAGATTGGCCGGGGCAAGGAAGGCGCAAGGCCTTTGAGCACCCCGCAGGCGCACGACCTGATGTCGCAGGTGCTGGACGGTCAGGTGAGCGACCTGGAACTCGGCGCCTTCTGCCTGGCCATGCGCATCAAGGGCGAAACCGCGGAGGAACTGGCTGGCTTCGTGCAGGCCACCCACGAGCGCTGCCTGGATTTGCGCCCGGCGCTGGCCGACGCGAGGGCACGGGCGACGGCGCCCTTGCTAGGCCCGGTGCTGCTGCCCTCCTACAACGGTTCACGCAAGCTGCCCAACCTCACGCCGCTTTTGGCTTGGGCCTTGGCGCAGCGGAACGTGGCCGTGCTGGTCCACGGCCCCCGCCAGGACCCGACCCGCATCACCAGCGCCCAGGTCTTCGCGGCCGGGGGCTGGCCCGTGGCCCAGAACGCCGCCACCGTGGCCGCAGCGTGGGCCGCCCATCGGCCGGCTTTCATGCCCATCGAGGTGCTCTGCCCCGGACTGGCGCGGCTGCTCGCCGCGCGTTGGGTGATCGGCCTGCGCAACCCGGGCCACACGGTCGCCAAGCTGCTGAACCCGCTGGGCGAGGGCATGCAGGTCGTCAACCACACGCACCCCGAATACGCGGTGTCGCTGTCGGACCATCTGGCCCTGGTCGGTGCCAACGCCTTGCTGATGCGCGGCACCGAAGGGGAGCCGGTGGCCGATGCCCGCCGCCAGCCCCGTTTCGACGTTTTCCTGGCGGGACGGCGCGAGGAGTCGCTGTGCCGCGCACCGGTGGAGGGGGTGCTGGTTAGCCTGCCGGCATTGCCTGAAGGCCGAGAGGCGGACACCACGGCGGCATGGACCCAATCGGTGGTGGACGGCCGACTGCCCCTGCCAGATGCCATCGCCGCCCAGGCGGATTGCCTCGTGTCCTCGCTCGCTGCGATGTCGGCACGGCCGATGCCGCCATCGCCCCAGCCCTGAACCTCAGCGGCCTTCAGACGGGGGCACAGCCCAAGGGGCAGGGGGCGCCGGGTGGGATCTCGGCATCCGCGACAGCATCACGATGCCCACCAGCACCGCCGCCGTGCCCAGAACCAGGCGCCAGGTCACGGGCTCGCCAAGCCACCAGGCCGCCATCCAGATCGTCGACAGCGGCCCCACCATGCCCACCTGCGAGGCCAGAGAAGCGCCCAGCAGCTGCACGCCGCGCATGACCAGCCACACCGGCAGCACCGTGCAGGCCGTGGCATTGAGGGCCGACAAGGCCCAGGCTTGCCACGGCAATTGTGCCACACCGCCCAAGCGACCACCGGTGAAGGCGTGAACCGCGCCCCACTGCAGCACACACATGACGCAAGCCGCGCACGATGCCCACCCCACCAGCCGCAACGAGCCCAGCGATTGCACCAGCTGCCCGCTGCCCATCAGGTAGACGGCATACGACAGCGCACTCAGAAACACCAGCGCGCTGCCGGTCACGACGGCGGCCACAGGATCCTGGCCATGTGCGGCACCGGACACCACCGTGGCCACGTCCCAGTCGTGCAGGAAAACAATCAGCACGCCGCCGTATGACAGCGCCATCGCCACCAGTTGCATCAGCTTCAGGCGCATGCCCAGCAGCAGCGCAGACAGCAGCAGCACGATGCTCGGGTTGAGGTACAGGATGGCCCGCTCCAGGCTCGCACTGATGTACTGCAGGCCCAGGAAATCCAGCGTGCTGGCCAGGTAGTAGCCACAGAAACCCAGCCCCAAGATCTGCCACTTCTGCTTGCGGCTCAGGGGCGCCTGGGCGCTTTGCCCGGCCTGCCGTTCGCGACTCGACCACCAAGCCATGCACAGAAAGAGCGGGAAAGCCATGGCCATGCGCAGGCCCACCACGGCGAAGGCATCGGCGCCGTGCCGGTACATGAGTTTGGCCACGATGGCTTTGCCGGAGAACGCCACCGCGCCCGCCAGCGCGCAAAGCAAGCCGGTCCCTCGGCGCGGCGCCAGGGAAGAAGATGCGGCAGAGATCGACATGGGCAACACCTTAACCGAATCGGCACTGCGGGCTGGGCCACAAATTGCCGCACACTGTGCAATGGCATTGGCCATCGCCTCTCCGCTTCACCCACATCAACCACCAGTCGCCATGCGCTTCTCTCACACGCTCGCCGCCACCTTGACCCTGCTCATCGCCCCGTCGCTCGGGGTGTGGGCCCCGCTGACACAGGCGGCACACGCTGCCGATGCGGGCAGCAACACCACCGCGCCCGCCGCCAAAGCTGCCGGGCCCCAAGCGTCAGGACCCAACGCGGCGGCCGTTGCTGCGGCCATGCAGATCCTGGCCGAGCGCCAGAAAAAGGCACGGGAAGAAGCCGCGAAGCGCCAGGAGGCTGTGGTCGAGATCGACGAGCGCGACCCGGCCATGCGCGAAGCCTTCAAACAGGCGCAGGCCACACTGGACGACTTCCTGAAGGTCGCCGCCAGCGGGGACCCCAAGTTCACCACGCTGTCCATGCGCGTGGCCATCCGCGAAGGCAAACGCAAGGAGTTCGTCTGGATCACGCCTTTCGAGGCCAACGGCAAGGGCTTCAAAGGTCAGGTCGACAACGCCCCCACCCTGCTCAAGGGCGTGAAACAGGGCCAGGAGTGGCGATTCCAACGCCAGGACGTGGTGGACTGGCTGTACGTCGATGCGCAGAAGCGCAAGATGTACGGCAACCGCACGACCTGCGTGCAGTTGGCGAAGGCGCCGGCCGCCGAGGTCGAGCAGATCAAGCGCTCGTACGGCCTGGACTGCCAGGCCCGCTGAAGCCGCTGAAAGACTGCCATCGCGCCAGCACCGGCGCGGCATGGGCTTGGCGCACCTGGCCGAACCCCTTGATGGCTTCGGCCGATTCGGCCAGCTCACACGCATCGGCCAAGGTCTGGGCGTTCAGACCCGGCAGCAAACGCCGCAACAAGGCTTCGTAGGCCGCCAGAGTGGCCAGTTCCTGGCTGCGGGTGTGACTCCAGCGCAGCGGGTCCAGCCAGGTGTTGCGCAGGCGCCGTGCCCATGCCATGGCCTGCAGGAGGGGCGTCCACGCCGCGCCGAACGCGCGCTTGGCAGGCCGGGCGCCGCCGTGGCCGCGTTGGGCAGGCGTGCCCTCGCCCAACACGGGTGGCGCGAGGTGCCACACCATGCGCCAATCCCCCTCGAATTGCGCCTCGATCTGTTGGCGGAACGCGTCCGATGTCAGCAGGCGCGCCACCTCGTACTCGTCCTTGATGGCCATGAGGCGGAACATCTGCTGGGCCACGGCCCGGGTCAGGCGTTGGCTGCCCAAGGGCGCCTCGGCCTCGCCCACCCGTGTCACCCAGGCCTCATACCGTGCAGCATAGGCCGCGCTTTGGTACTCGGTGAGGTAGGTCACACGGCGCTGCACGAGGGCATCGAGGCCTTCTGCTGAGCGCGACAGCCATTGCACTGGCTGCGCCGGCAACAGCAGGCGGGCCATGCGCGCCGGGTCATGAGCCGCATGGCGCCCCCAGTCGAACGCTTGCAGGTTGCGCTCCACCTGCACGGCGTTGAGCTCGATGGCCCGCGTCAGGGACTGCAGGCTCAGCGGCACCCAGCCTTTTTGCCAAGCAAAGCCGAGCATCAGGGGGTTGGCATAGATGGCATCGCCCAACAGCTTCTCGGCCAAGGCCACGGTGTCCAGTCGGGCGATGGCATCGGCGCCCTGCCCCACGGCCTTGCTCAGCACGTGATCGCACTGTGCACCGGGGTAATGCCAGTCCGGCTGCGACATGGCCGCCGCCGTGGGCGTGTGGTGGGTGTTGAGCGCGACGTGCGTGCGCCCGGCCCGCATCACTGCGAGCGTCGTGGGCAAGGCCGTGACGATGGGGTCGCAGCCCATCACCAAATCGGCCTCCGCCATGCCCACCTTGGTGGTGAAGATGGCGTCTGCGCGGTCGGCGATTTGCACATGGCTCCAGGTGGCGCCGCCCTTTTGCGCCAGCCCGGCCGATTCCTGCGTCACCACGCCCCGGCCCTCCAGGTGCGCCGCCATGCCCAGCACCTGCCCAATGGTGATGACGCCCGTGCCGCCGATGCCGGCCACCACGATGCCCCAAGCCCGACTCGCATCGGGCAAGCGTGGCTCGGGCAAAGGTGGCAGGTGGGCCAGGTCGGGCAGGCCCGAGGCGCTCCGGGGTTGGCGCAAGCGCCCCCCCTCGATGGTGACCAGGCTGGGGCACATGCCTTTCAGGCACGACAAGTCCTGGTTGCAGCTGCTCTGGTTGATGCGGCGTTTGCGGCCCAGGGGGGTGTCCACGGGCTCGACGCTCAGGCAGTTGGACTGCACCGTGCAGTCGCCACAGCCTTCGCACACCCACTCGTTGATGACGACGCGCGCCGGGGCCGCCGCCATCGTGCCGCGCTTGCGGCGGCGGCGCTTCTCGGTGGCGCAGGTCTGGTCGTAGATCAGCACGGTGCAGCCGGGGGTTTCGCGCAGCTCGCGCTGCACCGCGTCCAGCTCATCGCGGTGATAGAGGGACACCCCGGGCGCGAGGTCATGCACCAGCGCATAACGGCTGCGGTCGTCGGTGACCACGGCGATGCGGCGCACGCCCTCGGCCGCCAGCTCGCGCGTCATGGCGGCCACGCTGAGGTTGCCGTCGATGGGCTGACCGCCGGTCATCGCGACCGCGTCGTTGTAGAGGATCTTGTAGGTGATGTTGACCTGGGCGGCAATCGCCTGGCGGATGGCCAGCACGCCCGAGTGGAAGTAGGTGCCATCGCCCAGGTTGACGAAGACATGGCGCTCGTCGGTGAAGGGCGCCTGGCCCACCCAGGCCACGCCCTCGCCGCCCATCTGCGTGACCATGCCGGTGTTGCGGTCCATCCATTGCGCCATGTAGTGGCAACCGATGCCAGCCATGGCACGCGAGCCATCGGGCACGCGGGTGGAGGTGTTGTGCGGGCAGCCGCTGCAGAACCAGGGCGCGCGCTCGGGGCTGGCGCCAGCGCTTGCACCTTGGGCCAGCTCGCGCTCTTTGGCCTCGATCACACTCAGGCGCTCGGCCACGCGCTCGCGCAGGTGCGAGGGCGCATCGCGCAGCAGGCCCAGCTTGTCCAGGCGCTGGGCCAGGGCCTTGGCGATCAGCGCGGGTGTGAGGTCGGCCTGGGCACGCAGCAGCCAGCGGCTGGCCGGGTGCGGGTGCGACCACTCGCCGCCGCTGAGGTCGCCCTCGCCTTCGCTGAACTTGCCCAGCACATTGGGGCGCACGTCTTCGCGCCAGTTGTAGAGCTCCTCCTTGAGCTGGTACTCGATCATCTGGCGCTTTTCTTCGGCCACCAGGATCTCTTGCAGACCCTGCGCGAATTCGCGCGTCAGGCTGGCTTCCAGGGGCCAGACCACGGCCACCTTGTGCAGGCGCAGCTTGAGGGCGCGGCAGGCCTCGTCGTCCAGCCCCAGGTCGTGCAGGGCCTGGCGCAGGTCGTTCCAAGCCTTGCCGCTGGCCATCAGCCCCAGGCGCGCGCCCTCGCTGTCCAGCACGGTGTGGTTGAGGCGGTTGGTGCGCACATAGGCCAGGGCCGCATACCACTTGTGGTCCATCAACCGGGCTTCCTGGGCGAGCGGCGCGTCTGGCCAGCGGATGTGCACGCCGCCTTCGGGCATGTCGAAATCGCCGGGCAGCACGATGCGCACACGGTCCGGGTCCACCGACACCGTCGAGGCCGACTCGACCACCTCCTGGATGGTTTTCAGCGCCGTCCACACCCCGGCGAAGCGGCTCATGGCGATGGCGTGCAGGCCCAAATCCAGGATCTCCTGCACATGGCTGGGGAAGAAGACGGGCAGCCCGCAGGCCTTGAAGATGTGGTCGCTCTGGTGGGCGATGGACGAGCTCTTGGCCGCGTGGTCGTCCCCCGCCACGGCCACCGCGCCGCCATGCAACGAGGTGCCGGCCATGTTGGCGTGCTTGAAGACATCGCCGCAGCGGTCCACGCCCGGCCCCTTGCCGTACCACAGGCCAAACACCCCGTCGAAGCGCCGTGGCCCTGGCGTCAGCGCCAGCTGCTGCGTGCCCCACACGGCGGTGGCCGCCAGCTCCTCGTTGACGCCGGGCTGGAAGACGATGTGGTGTTTCGCCAGGTGCTCGCGGGCCTTCCACAGCGCCTGGTCGTAGCCCCCCAGGGGCGAGCCGCGGTAGCCGCTGATGAAGCCGGCGGTGTTCAGACCGGCCAGGGCGTCGCGCGTGTGCTGCAGGATGGGCAGGCGCACCAGCGCCTGGATCCCGCTCATGAAGGCCTGGCCGCGCTCCAGCGTGTATTTGTCCTCCAGCGAGAGCGAAGACAAGGCACGGAGCACCTCGGCGGGCAGTGGCGCGTTCATGACGACCTCCTGAGTCGGTCGCACGACGGCATCCCGCGAGGGCAAGACGGGCCGTCGGTCGGCCGGAACCCTGTGACAAGGTCAGTGTAGGTCGCCCGGGTCCAGCGTGCTTGCGAGGTTTCACGGGGTGCATCCGGCCGGGTTCGTGGCCTCGTTCACGCTTTTCGAGGCGCAGCCGGCGGCGCAGAAAGGCTCAGAGGGGCTCAGAGGGCTTCCCAGCTGCGGCCATCGACGCCTGCCGCGTGCAAGGCCACGCGGGCGGCGAATGGTGCATCCGTGCGAGGTCCTTGCCGTACCGCGGGGGCGACAGTTGCCGGCATGTGTGTCCGGCCTCTTACCGACTAGACGCCGGCGCCCAGGCGGAATACGGCGACGGCCTCCACCAATTGGTGCGCCTGGTGCTTCAGGCTCTCGGCCGCAGCGGCGCTCTGCTCCACCAGTGCGGCGTTTTGCTGCGTGGTGCGGTCCATCTGGTTGACGGCATCGCCCACCTGGCGCACGCCCTCGCTTTGCTCCACGCTGGCGGCGGAAATCTCGCCCACGATGTCGCTGACGCGCTGGATGGACGCCACGATCTCGCCCATCGTCTTGCCAGCCTCGGCCACCAGGTCACCGCCCTGCTCGACCTGCTCCATGCTGCGTCCGATCAGCGCTTTAATTTCCCGCGCAGCCTCGGCGCTGCGCTGAGCCAGGCTGCGCACCTCTCCGGCGACCACCGCAAAGCCACGACCCTGCTCGCCAGCCCGGGCCGCTTCCACGGCTGCGTTCAGCGCGAGGATGTTGGTTTGGAAGGCGATGCCGTCGATCACACCAATGATGTCGCCGATCTTGCGACTGCTGTCGCTGATGGCCTGCATCGTCGTGACGACCCGCCCGAAGACCTCGCCGCCCTGAGTGGCCACGGTCGAGGCCCCCTGGGCCATCTGGCTGGCTTGGCGAGCGCTCTCCGTGTTGGTGCGCACGGTGGCGCCAAGCTGCTCCATGGTGGCCGCTGTCTCCTCCAGCGCACTGGCCTGCTCCTCCGTGCGGTGGCTCAGGTCGGCGTTGCCTTGGGAGATCTGCGCGCTGGCCGTGGCCACGCTCTCGGCGTTCTCGCGCACGTGCCCCACCACGCGGATGAGGCTGGCCTGCATGCGCGCCACGTTGGCCAGCACGCTGCTGGTGTCGCCAGCCGTCACGTGCAGAGGGCGGCCCAGGTCGCCGTCGGCCACCTGGGCCACGGCGTTGCACAGTTCGTCGGGTTCGGCCCCCAACGAGGCGGACAGGTGGCGCGTGGTCAGCCAAGCCACCGCAGCGCCGACCACGGCCATCAGCACCGCCAGCGAGGCCATCATGCCGATTGCGAGCTTGGTCTCTTCCTTGCTGTTGCGCACGAGTTCGTTGGCGATGCTTTGCTGCATGCCACGCGAGGCCTCCACCGCCTCGAAGACGGCATCCTGCAACTGGCGCACCTCGCCAAAGAGGGCTTTACCCGCGCCGACCGTGTCACCTGCCAGGGCCATCTCGACGGTGCGATCCAAGGCCGCGTTGTACTTTGCGCGGGCCTCGGTGATGACCTTGAAGTGCTCCCGACCCTTGGGCAGGACGATTTGCTTGTCCAGGGCCGCCAACACTTCGCCATCCCGGGCGCGCAGCTTGGCCATGCGCTCCTTCTCGGCGGCCACGAAGGTGGGCTCCGGGTTGAGCATGATGTTGCGCGCCAGTCGGCCCACCGTCTGCATGTTGTCGCGCACCTCGCCGAATTCCGCCACCTTCACCATGCGGTCGCGTGCCAGCTCGTCGACATCCCGGTCGAGTTGGTGCAGCGTCAACGCGGAGAAGACGACAATGCCCACCGCCAGGGTAACCACTGCACCGAAGCCCAGGGCGAGGCGGGTGGCGATTTTCCAGGGTTTGGCATGGGGCATGGCGGTCTCAATGTCCATCGACGCTAAGGGCCCGCCGGAAGGCGCGCGGGCGGCCCGCGCAGCACTGCTTCGGCGGAAGCGGAGTCAACCAGCCTGGGTTTCGACAATCCGCCGCAGGACTTGAGCGATGTCTTAGACAAGTGCGGCGTCGAAGTGGGGTCGCGGACCGCCACTCCGCCAACGGGTGCGTGACTCAGGCCATGCGGCGCGCCCGCCCGGCGCCGCTGCACAGCGCACGCAGCGAGGCTGTGACGATGTTGGCGTCCACGCCGGCACCGAAGGTGGCGCGTCCGCCGCTGCCAACCTCCACGATGGCGCACGCCAGGGCGCTGCCATCGTCTTGCGGCGGCACCATGGAGCGCTCCTCGTAGTGGTGAACCTCCACCGCAATGCCGGCAGAGGCCAGCGCCTGCACCGCCGCGTGGATGGGGCCATTGCCATGGCCCGTGAGCACGCGCTCCTGCCCGCCGATGTCCACCGTCAGCGCAATGGTCTGGCCGCCATCCTGCTCGGCCAGGTGGTGGCCTCGGTAGACGATGGCCTGCGCGCCAGCCCCTGTGGCGCCATCGGCAACCCCAGGCGCCACATAGGTGTCCGAGAAGATGCGCCAGATGTCGCCCGACGTCAGCTCCCCCCCCTGCGCATCGGTCACTTGCTGCACCACCGCCGAGAACTCGATCTGCATGCGCCGCGGCATCACCACGCCAAAATCTGTCTCCAGCAGGTAAGCCACGCCCCCCTTGCCAGATTGACTGTTCACTCGGATCACCGAGTCATAGCTGCGCCCCAGATCGGCCGGGTCAATGGGCAGGTACGGCACGTTCCACCGCTCGCCGGCTTTTTGAGCGGCGAAGCCCTTCTTGATGGCGTCCTGGTGGGAGCCGGAGAAGGCGGTGAAGACCAAATCGCCCGCGTAGGGGTGACGTGGGTGAACGGGCAGTTGCGTGCAATGCTCGGCCGTGCGCACCACGGCGTTGATGTCGGAGAAGTCGAGTCCCGGGGGCACGCCCTGGGTGTAGAGGTTCATGGCCAGGGTCACGATGTCGACGTTGCCGGTGCGCTCGCCGTTGCCAAAGAGGCAGCCTTCGACGCGGTCGGCGCCGGCCATCAGGCCCAACTCGGCGGCGGCCACGGCGGTGCCGCGGTCGTTGTGTGGGTGCAGACTGAGGATGACGCTGTCGCGGCGGGCAAGGTGGCGGTGCATCCACTCGATCTGGTCGGCGTACACATTGGGCGTGGTCAGCTCCACCGTGGTCGGCAAGTTGAGGATGACCTTGCGCTCGGGCGTGGCGCCCCAGGCGGCGGTCACGGCGTTGCACACCTCGAGCGCAAAGTCGAGCTCGGTACCGGTGAAGGTCTCCGGGCTGTACTCGAGTTGAATCTCGGTCTCGGGCATGGTGGCCGCGATTTCGCGCACCAGCTTCACGCCGGCCACGGCCATCTCGCACACCTCGTCGCGGCTCATGTTGAACACGATGTCGCGGAAGGGCTTAGAGGTGGCGTTGTAGACGTGGACGATGGCCTTTTTGGCGCCGCGCACCGATTCCATCGTCCGGCGGATCAGGTGCTCGCGCGCCTGGGTCAGCACCTCGATGGTCACATCCTCGGGAACAAGGTTCTCCTCAATCAACTTGCGCACAAAGTTGAAGTCGGTGTCCGAGGCCGAGGGAAAGGCCACCTCGATTTCCTTGAAACCGATCGCGCACAGCGTCTGGAACATGCGCAACTTCTTCTCCCCGTTCATGGGCTCGAAGAGCGACTGGTTGCCATCGCGCAAGTCGGTGCTCATCCAGATCGGGGCTTTGTCGATGACCTGATCGGGCCAGGTGCGGTCTTTCAAGCCCACGGGCGGGAAGGCGGTGTATTTCTGGGCGGGGTTGGCGAGCATGGCGGGGCCTTGAGGGTGAGGGCGAACAAGGGAGGCAGAGGGGCTGGCTTCGTGGGCCATCTGCCTGTCGATGTGAAAAATTGTGCTCGCGGCGGCGGCGCAGATGCTGCCAAATTCACCCTTCAAATGACACATTTGCAGCAGATCATTGCGCTCTTACGCATAATGCAAGCATGACCCACGAACTTGACCGCTACGACAAGCAGATCCTCTCTGTGCTGCAGGAGGATGGCCGCATCAGCAACCAAGACCTGGCCGAACGCATCGGCCTGTCGCCCTCACCCTGCCTGCGCCGCGTGCGCACCCTCGAGGAGGCCGGCATCATCGCGGGCTACCGCGCCCTGGTGGACGCGCGCAAGCTGGGCCTGTCGCTGATGGCGCTGATCGGCATCTCCATGGACAAGCACACCCCCGACCGCTTCAGCGCCCTGGAGGCCGTCATCCGCGACATCCCCGAGGTGCTGGAATGCCTGCTCATCACCGGCCAGTCGGCCGACTACCAGCTCAAGGTCGTGGTGCGCGACATGGACGCCTACCAGCACCTTCTGCTCAACCAGATCACCCAAATCCAGGGCGTGACAGGCGTGCACACGAGCTTCGTGCTGCGCCGTGTGGTGGATCGCACTGCCATGCCGGTATAAGCGGCGTGGGACAGGGTCAGGTCGTCCAGGCGCTGCGGCTTAGGCGCGGCGACGCAGACCGAACTCGACCATCGCGATGGCCGTTTGCACCAGCGATGCGGGTGTGACACTCGCAGGACGCAAGCCATCTTCCCGCAGTGCCAGCAGGAGCAGACCATTGAGCATCCCCCAGATTGCGTTGGCCGCTGCGTCTGGGTCGAGCCCCGGGTTGACGCTGCCCTCGGCAATGCCGTCTCGGATGATCGCCGCCTGCCGGGCGTTCTGCTCTGCCGCCATGGCCGCGATCCGCGCCACCGCCTCGGGTTCCTCCGGCGGGTTGGCCAGGATGCGGAACGGCTGCGGTCGCTCCAAAGCAAAACGTACATAGGCCAGGCAGACGTTGCGCCCGCGCTCCTCGGCTGTGCCTGGTGCTTCGTAGGCTTGGTCGATGTAGCGGCGGTTTTCCTCCATGGCGCGCTCGGCAATGGCCAGCAGCAGGGCCGGCCGGCCGCCCACACGGTTGTAGACCGTCTGCAAAGACACGTCCGCTTGTCGCGCCACCTCCTCGGCGGTCACGGCCTTGGGGCCGTCAGCCACCAGCAGATTCTCGGCAATCTCGACCAATCGACGGCGGAGGTCGGCGGTGCGACGTTGGGTGCGGGTGGCGGTCTGAGGGTTGTTCATGACGTCACTGTAACAAACCCTATGTTTATAATTAACTCCAACATTAGATTTAACCCTAAATTTTCTGTGTCACGCATCGACGTCTTGATCCCCTCCAATGGCTTGCGCTGCGCCGCCTGGCTCTACACGCCTGACCGCGTCACCCCGGCACCCGTGATCATCATGGCCCACGGTCTCGGTGGCGTCCGGGGCATGCGGCTGGACGCCTTTGCAGAGCGCTTTGTCGCCGCCGGCTACGCGTGCCTGGTATTCGATTACCGCTACTTCGGCGACAGCGACGGCGAACCTCGCCAACTGCTCGACGTGACAAAGCAATTGGACGACTGGCGCGCCGCGATCGCGTTCGCGCGCCGCGATCCCCGCGTCAATGGCGAGCGCGTGGTGCTCTGGGGCACCTCGTTCGGCGGTGGGCACGTGCTGGCCGCCGCGGCACACGACACACGCCTGGCGGCGGTCATTTCGCAGTGCCCCTTCACCGACGGCCTCTCATCCAGCCTAGCGCTGCACCCCATCAGTTCGCTGCAGGTAACCCTGCGGGCTGTGCGTGACCAAATCGGGGCTTGGCTGGGCGCCCAACCGGTGCATGTGGCCCTTGCGGGCGCTCCTGGCGAGGCCGCGCTGATGACCGCACCGGACGCGTTACCAGGTTACCTGGGCCTGCTGCCTCCCGGCACCGCGGACCGCTTTCCCAACCATGTGGCAGCGCGCTTTGCACTGCAGATCATCCGTTACTTCCCTGGTCGGCAGGCCGCGCACATCCACTGTCCGCTGATGGCTTGCGTCTGCGACACCGACTCCGTCGCGCCCGCCTCGGCGACGCTGCGGCACCTGAGGCGCGCGCCTCAGGTCGAGATCCACCGATACGACGCTGGTCACTTTGACATCTACGTCGGTGCCGACTTCGAGCGCGTTGTCGGCGACCAGATCGATTTTTTAAGGCGCCATGTGCCGCTGCGCTGAAAAGAACCATCCCTCGTTCCTGACAATGATCCTTGAGGCCACCTCATGAAAGCCAACGCACACCCCCGCCTCGCGGGCAAAGTCGTCCTCGTCACCGGCGCATGGGGCGGGCTGGGCCGCACCTTTGTGCGGCATCTCCTGGCGTCGCGCGCCAAGGTCATCCTGAGCGACGTGAGCGAGCGCTCCCTGGCCGAACTGGCCGACGGCGGTGGTCTGCCCGCTGGCTGGGAATCCCTGGTATTGGGGCAGGTGGCGGCGGACCTGAACGACCCCGAGGGCGCCACCCGCTTACACGCCGCTTGCCAGAACATTGCGCCGGTCGATGTCGTGGTGCACAACGCCGGTTTGGCCTTCCTGGGCCACTTCGAGGACATCCCCCGCGAAAAGATGCACGTGCAAATGAACGTGATGCTGACCGCCCCCATGGCGCTGACGCACCTCTTCCTGCCCGACTTTCTGCAACGGGGCAGCGGGCAGTTCGTGTTCATCGATTCAGTCGCCGGCTTCGTGGCCACCTCACTGGGCACCAGCTACAGCGCCGCCAAGTTCGGCTTGCGCGGCTTCGCGATGGCGCTGTGGGGCGAGCTGCGCGGTCGCGGCGTGGACGTCACCATCGTCTACCCTTTCTTCACGCGGACGGCCATCCTCAAGGTGCCCGTTTTCGGCAAGGCCGTGGTGCCTGTGATGCCATCGATCTTCATCGACGAGCCGGACAACGTGATCGCCGAGGCCTTGCGTGGCGTCGAGCGACGCAAGCTGCACGTGCGAACGGGCCTATACGCGAAGTTCATGTGGCAAGTGCTGCGCTTGTGGCCGGTCGTCAGCAGCCAGATGCAGCCCAAAAGCCTGTGAGGAGGCGCCTGCCTCACTCCACGGGCTTGAGCTGGTCTGCGATGGCGCGGAACAGCGCGATGGCCTCCTCGTTGTGCGCGCCCTCGGCGTAGTCGTCGCTGAGGCGCACCACCACCACGCTCTGGCGTGGCGACACGTAAACCATCTGCCCATGGATGCCCAGGGCCGTGAAGTCGCCACGCCCTCCTTCCAACGGCCACCAATGGTGGGCGAAGCCGAACAACTCCTGCGTTTTGGCCGGGCGTGGCACCGCCGTCGAGTGCCAGGCACCAGGGTCGTCGAAACTGGTGGCGCGCTTCACCCAGGCCTCGTCCAGCAACGCGCGCCCTTGCCAGCGCCCACCTTGTGCCATCCACTGGCCAAAGATGGCGTAACTGCGTGCGGTGGCGAACAAGCAGCACAGGCCGAAGTCCTGGCCCTGGTCGTCGGTGAGCACACGGGCGTCATCAGGCATGCCCAGGGGCTGCCAAATTTGTTGGGAGATGAGGGCGTGCAGGGGTTGGCGGGTGGCGCCCTCCAGCGCCATCGTCAGTGCTTGCGAGGCGATGCTGGTGTAAGCGTAGCGACTGCCAGGCGCCCAAATGCGGTCCAGCTGCGGCTCCAGGGTCTTGTCACGCAGGGTCGCACCCAACGCACCGAAGCTCACACGGTGCGCGATGACCTGCTTGAACATCGCCACGCGGTCGACCTCTTCGTTGTAGCGCACGCCCGTGCTCATCAGCAAGGCCTGGCGGAAGGTCACGCCGCGCCAGCCATTGCCTGCCAGCGCGGGCGCGTAGCGGTCCATCGGGTCGTCGATCGACCGGATCTGCCCCTGCTGCACCGCGATGCCCACCAGGTTGGACAGCACCTGCTTCATCATGGACCACGATTGATGCAGCGTCTGCGGGCCATTGGGCCAGCGGTGGTACTCGTAAATCACCTTCCCATCGCGCACCACCAGCATGGCTTTGACCGACCCGCGCGCCTGGAAATCGGCGAGGGTCCAACGCTGGCCATCGCGTTCATAGCGCACCGCGCTGAGGTCCGTGGGCTGGCTGGGCAGCGCGGCGCGGCCTGTGGCCGGGCCTTTGACGTCGGCAGCCGGCAGCACCCACTCCGGGTGGAACAGCTGCGGCGGCAAGGCCTGGGCAGACAAGGCGCTCATGCCGAGCAGGGCGACCACGGTGGCGCGCAGCAAACGGCGGGGCAGGACGGGCATGGGGTCTCCTCGGGATGGGGCTGTGAAATTTTTTGGGAATTGTCACCGCTGCGTGTCATCCGGAATGCGAGGCGCCGCGTTGAACCCTCAGCCCGGGCTCATCCAGCCGGGCTTTGGAAGGACCGCACCATGCGACAGATCGCCCCCCTGCCCCGAGTTTCCACTCCGCTGCCTCCGGCCCGACACGGCGTCGATGCAGGTGGCTTGCGCAGCTCGGCCACCCCGGCCAGCAAGGCCCCAGCCATCAACCAGCCCTGGTTTGGCCGTGACGACTGCACGTGCGACGACGGCCCTGAGCGCATCAGCAAGCGCGCTGTGCGCGGCCGCTGACACCGCGGCCGCCGGCCCACGCTGCCGGAGTAAGCCCCCGCACACCCCCGCAAGGCATCGCCTTTCGGGGGTTTTTTGTGCCTGGCTCTGCATGATGCAAGCGCGGGCCGACGAGTACGCCGTGACCCAGAGCCCAAAGAAAAAGCCCGACCTGGCTTTCCGCCTGTCGGGCTTCACATTCATACGGTGGGGTGGCTGATGGGACTCGAACCCACGACAACCAGAATCACAATCTGGGACTCTACCAACTGAGCTACAGCCACCGCAGCAAAGACTGAAATTATAGCGTGCTTTTGCTACCTGTCACGATGCTGACGCAGATTTTTGCGCGCTCATCACCTTTTTGCCTTCGTTCAGGTATTCGACCTTGTACTTGCGCTTGAGGGCCTGGTAATAGGCGTCGGCTTCGGCACGTCCCCAGTACGAGCCGAACTGGTTCTGGGTTTCCTTCAACTCCTGCGGCGAGATCTCCAGCGGCAACACCTTGTTCACCTTGAGCACGGCCACGCCATCGGCGCCGAGGTCCACCAGCGTGAAGGCCGGCAACTGCTTTTCGGGCACACGCAGCGCAGCGTCCAGCACCAGGGGCGGCTGCGAGAACATGGTTTTGCGCGACATCTTCACTGGGGCAGGCAACTCGGCCTTGTCCGGTGCGGCCTTCCACTCCGCGAGCTTCTTGTCGGCGTCAGCGCGGGCGGCCTTGGCTGCAGCATCCGCAACCCAGCGGGTGCGCAACTCCTCTTTGACCTCATCAAAGGACCGCAGCGCCGAGGGGCTGTACTTGACGATGCGCGCCGACACCAGCTTGTTGGTGCCCACCTCTACCGCTTCGGTGTTGCGGCCCTTGGTGCGGTTGTTGGCATCGAACAGGGCGTCCAGCACGCGACGGTTGCCCAGAGGGCCTTGGTCTTTGCTGCCAGGCACGTGCAGCACGTCGTTCATGGTCTGCAACGGCAGCTTCAGCTCGTCGGCCACCGGCTTGAGGCTGTCGGACTGCTCGTAAACGGTGTTGGTGAAGCGCTCCGCAGCCTCGGCAAACTGGCGCTGTGCCAACTGCTTGCGGGCCTCGTCTTCGATCTGGCCGCGCACGGCCTCAAAGGGCTGTACGGTGCCGCCGCGCACGTCGTTGAGTTGGATGATGTGAAAGCCATACTCGGTTTCCACCAAGCCACTGACCTCGCCCTTCTTGAGCTTGAAGGCGGCTTCGTCGAACGCCTTCACCATCGCGCCACGGCCGAAGAAATCGAGGTCGCCGCCGTTGGCCGCTGAGCCGGGATCGTCGGAGTTCTTGCGTGCCAGTTCGGCGAACTGCGCTGGGTTCTGCTTGACCTGAGCCAGCAGCCCCTCTGCCTTGGCGCGGGCCGCCTTTTTCTGATCGGCATTGGCGCTTGCATCGACCTTGATGAGGATGTGGCTGGCGCGGCGCTCCTCGGGCGTGCTGTAGCGCGCTTCGTTTTCCCTGTACGAGCGGCGCAGGTCGTCTTCGCTGACGGTGACGCGCTGCTTGAGTGTGTCGATGTCGAGCACAACGTATTGGACGTCGGCCTTCTCGGGGGCGGTCAGCCAGGCAGCGTTCGCCGGGTCCTTGTAGAAAGCCTGCAGTTGCTCGGGCGTGGGGTCCAACTGGGCCGCGTATTGCTTGGGCTCGAACTTCGTCCATTGCACCTCGCGCACCTGGAACAGGGCATCCACCGCCTGGCGGTTGGACAGCAGCGAGGTCTGGCCTGTGGCCTGCACACCGCCGAGCACCTGGCCGAGCACCATCTCCTGGCGCACCATGGCGACGAACTGGTTGGGCGTCATGCCACGTGCTTCGAGCAAGCCTTTGTTGAACGAGCCATCGGGGTTGAACAGGCCGGCGAAGCGCGGGTCGGTGGTGAACTGGCGCAGCAGGCGGTTGTCGCTGACGCTGAGGCTCTGGTCGGCGGCCGCTTCGGCCAACACGTACTGGCGAACCAGCGCGTCGAGAGATTGGCGGCGCGCCTCTGGTGTGTCGAACTGGCTGACGTCGGCCCCCGGCTGCTGCGCACGCACACGCTCGATGAAGTTGCGGTGGGCGTTGTCCCACTCGGCCTGGGTGATGCTTTGCTTGCCGACCTTGGCCACGACACCATCGTCGCCAGCAAACTTCGAGTAGCCCTGCAAACCGAAGACCACAAAGGACGGCAGGATCAGGATCAGCAGCAGGAGCTGCAGAAGGCGCGTGTGCTTGCGGACGAAATCAAACATGTCGGAGGGTGGTCAATGAAGCCAGTCTGGAACATCTGGACGGGTAACGCGGTCACCGACTGCAAGGGCCCAGACAGGACAAAGGCGAACCGGGGTTCGCCTTGGGTCAATGTGCGGGCCTCACCGTCAGATCACCATCGGGCTTGGTGGGTGCTGAGGGGCTCGAACCCCCGACCTACGCCTTGTAAGGGCGCCGCTCTACCAACTGAGCTAAGCACCCGACGGTCGGGCATTATCTTAATGCATTACAAGAGGCCGTCTTTGAGCGCCTTGCCGGCACGGAATTTGGCCACTTTGGCCTTTTTGATCTTGATTTCCTCACCGGTACGCGGGTTGCGGCCAGTCCGGGCAGGGCGCGTGCTCACCACAAAGGTGCCAAAGCCCACAAGGGTGACGGCATCGCCCTTGCGCAAGGCGCTTTGAACGCCCTCCATGAAGGCTTCCAGCGCGCGCCCCGCCGAGGCTTTCGACAGGTCGGCTTGCTGAGCGATGTGCTCGATCATCTTGGTCTTGTTCACGGAGGATCCCCTTGCATGGCGCAGTCGCGCTCAGTTCACCTTGGCCCGGATGGCCGGGAGCGCCTTCTGCAGGTAGTAAACCATGGACCAGATCGTCAGCGCCGCAGCGATGTAGATCAGCCAGGTGCCAGCCGCGCGCGTGTGCACGAAGCCGAACAGGTCGCCATCGTAGAGCAGCAACACGATGGCACCCATTTGCGCGGCGGTTTTGAACTTGCCCAACATGTGGACGGCCACGCTGCGCGAGGCGCCGATCTGGGCCATCCATTCGCGCAGGGCCGAAATGGCGATCTCGCGGCCGATGATGATGAGCGCCACCAGGGCGCTGACGCGATGCAACTGCAGCAGGATGAGCAGCGAGGCACACACCAGAATTTTGTCCGCCACCGGGTCGAGGAAGGCACCGAACGCGGAGGTCTGGTTCAGTCGACGCGCCAGCCAACCGTCGGCCCAGTCAGTGATGGCCATGGCGATGAACAGGCAACTGGCAGCAAGGTTCACCTGTGCCACGGGCCAGGGCAGGTAAAACATGCCCACGATGACCGGGATCGAGATGATCCGCGCCCAGGTGAGCATGGTGGGCAGGTTCAAAAACATGTCGACATTGTGCCCGGCATTCGGCTCAGGGCTGGTCCAGCGTCATGGGCTTGAATTTGCGGTCACCGTTGAACAGGAAGGTCTCGTTGAAACGCCAGGGCTTGGGCAGGCGGGAGACGTCGCCAAACGGAGCCGCCCGGTGGATGGCTGCGATGGCCAGGTTGACGGTGTCTCGCGCCTGGCTGGGGTAGCGCATGACGCTCACCTGGCGCACCGTGCCGTCGCCGTTGAGCTCCACGGTCATCACCGGGATGGCCAGGAGCATGGCGGGAGGTTTGTCCATGTAGGTGCTGTCAGGGTTGGCCGCCACCAGGCGGCGCGCAGCCTGCTGGCGGGCCTCGCCCCAGCTGCGGGGCGTCTGAGGCGGCGGCAGGCGCACCTCGGGACGGCGGCCGCCGGGCGACGGCGCGGCCTTGGCGGCGTCGGCCTGCGCGTCCCGCCCACCGGGCGCACCGGGTGTGGCCTCCGGTTGGGACGCGCCCCGCCCGGCCTCCTGGGGCGTCTGACAGGCGGAGAGCGCCAGGGCGACCACGAGCGCCGCCGCGACCAGGCCAGCGGCGACACGGGCCGATCGCCCCGCGCCCTCGCAGGCCGTGTGGCCTGGCGGTTCCCTCCTCACATCGCAGCGGGACTCAGCGCAGCGCACGGTAAATCTCCTCGGCCAGTTCACGCGAAATGCCCTCGACACTGGCCAGGTCGTCGACGCTGGCTGCCGCCACGCCGCGCACGCCGCCGAAGCGCTGCAGCAGGCGGGCGCGCCGCTTCGGGCCGACGCCAGCGATGTCTTCCAGGCTGCTGCCGCCGGTGCGCACGCTGGCGCGCTTGGCCCGCATGCCGGTGATGGCGAAACGGTGGGCCTCGTCGCGGATCTGCGCCACCAGCATCAAAGCAGCCGAGCTTGGCGCGAGCTGCAGCTTGGGCCGGCCGTCGGCGAACACCAACTCTTCCAGCCCGACTTTGCGCCCTTCGCCCTTCTCCACCCCGACGATGATGGACAGGGGCAGGCCGAGTTCCGTGAAAACGTCACGGGCCATGGACACTTGGCCTTTGCCACCGTCGATCAGGACGATGTCGGGCACACGCGCGGCCTTGCGTTTCTTGCTGGGCTTCGCCGGAGCTTCGGTTGCGCCATCGCCAAGGCCCTCGTCCGCGGGGTGGGGGTCGTCGGCCAGGCTGGCATCGCGGTAGCGGCGCTCAAGGGCTTGCTTCATGGCCGCATAGTCGTCGCCCGGGGTGATGCCGGTGATGTTGTAGCGGCGGTATTGGCCCGACTGCATCTTGTGTCCCTCGTACACGACGCACGACGCCTGGGTGGCTTCGCCCGCGGTGTGGCTGATGTCGAAGCACTCGATGCGCAAACCGGCGAGCGGGTCATGGCGCTGAACCGATGGCTCGACGGGGCTGGGCGCATCCGCTGCGGCGCCATCGCCGGCCTCGGCAGCGCCGTCCAGCCCGGCCTCGCGTGCATCGAGGTCCAGATCGAGGTTGAGTGCATCGACCAACGCCCGGGTGCGCGCCTGCTGCGAGCCTTCTTCGCTGAGCAGCCGCGCCAGCGAGAGCTCTGCACCTTTGATGGCCATGTCCAGCCAGACACGCCGCTGCTCCCGTGGCTGCAGCACCACCGTGACCTTGCGGCCGGACTGCGCACCGAGCGCCTCGACAAGCTCCGGGTCCACCGGGTGGCTCAAGATGAGCAAGCTTGGCACCGCGCCGCCGATGTAGTGCTGCGCCATGAAGGCCTCCAGCACCGCCACTTCGGTGGACAGCGCCCAGTCTTCGGCAGAGCGCTCCGCCAAAGCACCAGCCGCGCCGGCCTCATCGCTGTCCGGCGCGGCAACCGCCTCACCCAAGGCGGCCAGCGCGGCGTGCTCTTGGACATGCACCGGGAAGTGGGCGCGGTCGCCCAAATGCCGCCCGCCACGCACCATGGCCAGGTTGACACAGGCGCGGCCGCCTTGCACCTTGACGGCCAGCACATCGACGTCCTTGTCCATGACGGTGTCGACCGACTGCTGATGCAGCACGCGCGACAAGGCACTGATCTGGTTGCGCACCTCGGCGGCCTTCTCGTAGGCCATCTCGTCGGCGAATGCCATCATGCGGGCTTGCAAGTCGGCCAGCACGACCTCGGGCTCACCGAGAAGGAAGCGCTCGGCTTGGCCAACGGCGCTGCGGTAATCCTCCTGGCTGACCATGCCGACGCAGGGCCCGCTGCACCGCTTGATTTGATAAAGCAGGCAAGGCCGAGAGCGGTTGTTGTAGACGGCGTCTTCGCAGGTGCGCAGCAGGAACACCTTCTGCATGAGCTGGATGGTGCCCTTCACCGCCCAGGCGTTGGGGTACGGCCCGTAGTAGCGGTGCTTGCGGTCCACGGCGCCGCGGTAGTAGGACATGCGCGGGAAGTCCTGCGACGAAATCTTCAGGTATGGGTAGCTTTTGTCGTCCCGGAACAGGATGTTGAATCGCGGGTTGAGCGTCTTGATGAGGTTGTTTTCCAGCAGCAAGGCCTCGGCTTCGCTGCGCACCACCGTGGTCTCCATGCGGTCGATGCGCGACACCATGTGCCCGATGCGGGTGCCACCGTGGTTTTTCTGGAAATAGCTGGAAACGCGCTTTTTGAGGTCGCGCGCCTTGCCCACGTACAGCACGTTGTTCTGCGCGTCGAAGTAGCGGTAAACGCCCGGCAGGGCCGGCAGGCGGCTGACTTCCGCCAACAGGCGCTGCCAGGTCTGTTCGCGCTCGGAGGCGGCGCCGGGGCCGCCGGTGCCGGACCCTTCTGCGCCTTCGGCGCCGCTGTCGTTCGGAAGATCGCTCATGCCGCGATTGTCCGACAGCCGCACCCATGGCCGCTGCGGGGCTTGCCATAATCCGCCGCATGCGGTGGGATGTGTTTTGTCGGGTGATCGACAACTTTGGCGACATCGGCGTGTGCTGGCGCCTGTGTGCCGACCTGGGCGCGCGCGGCCACACGGTGCGGCTGTGGGTGGACGACGCCTCCGCCTTGTCGTGGATGGCACCGCATGGCGCGCCGGGCGTCGACGTGCGCCCTTGGGCAGAGGCTGAAGGCCCCACCCAGGCGGAAGCCATTTGCCCGGGCGACGTGGTGATCGAGGCCTTCGGCTGCAACCCGCCAGACGCCTTCCTCGCCCGCATGCAGCGCCCGCAGCCACCGGCCTGGGTCAACCTCGAATACCTGAGCGCCGAGGATTACGTGGAGCGAAGCCACGGACTTGCCTCGCCCGTGTTCAGCGGCCCGGCTGCCGGCTTGCGCAAGCGCTTTTTCTACCCTGGCTTCACCCCGGCCACCGGCGGGCTCCTGCGTGAGCCAGGCCTGATGAGCCGACAGGCGGACTTCCACGCGCACCAGCGCCTGCCCTGGCTGCATGCCTTGGGGGTGCCCGCGTCGGAGGCCGACCGACTGGTCTCCGTGTTCTGCTACGCCGGTGCGCCGCTGGCCGACTGGCTGAACATGCTGCAAGCCGAGGCCATGGCGGCGACCGATGCCCATGGCGGCGCAGGTTCGCCCGCCCCCTCTGCCGGCATCACCCGCGTGCTGTTGACGCCGGGCCATGCCACGTCGCTCGCACAAGTCTGGTTGGCGCAAGGCCGCCACAAGGCACCGCATCTGTTCACGCTGCACCCGCTGCCGGCCTTGCCTCAGACGGCCTTCGACCACCTGCTGTGGGCATGCCACCTCAACATCGTGCGGGGTGAGGATTCTGCGGTTCGCGCGCTGTGGGCGGGACGTCCGCACATCTGGCACATCTACCCCCAAGACGACGGCGTGCACGCCGGCAAGCTGGACGCTTTCATGACGCGTTGGATGCACACGTGGTCGCCAGGGCTCCGCGAGGGGGTGCAACGCGGCTGGCGGCACTTCAACCGCATTGGCCAAGAGGTCCAGGGGGAAGGAAGCGCTCCCCGCCTTCCGGATTGGCGCGCCAGCGATGGCGCCTGGGCCCAAGCCACCCTGGCCGCGCGCACCGCGCTGCTGCCCCAAACCGATCTGGTCACGCAATTGACGCATTTCGTCGCAGGCTCAGGGTAAAATCCGAGGCTTTGCCCCGAGCAGCTTTCATGACTGCCAGGGCAGCCCTCTTTCAGCATCTGACCGATTCAGACACACCCATCGGGAATCCACCATGAAAACCGCACAAGAAATCCGCGCTGGCAACGTGATCATGCAGGGCAAGGACCCGATGGTCGTCCTCAAGACCGAGTACAGCCGCGGTGGCCGCGGCGCCGCCACGGTCCGCATCAAGATGAAGAGCCTGTTGAGCGGCTTCGGTCAGGAAACTGTCTTCAAGGCAGACGACAAGATGGACCAGATCATCCTCGACAAGAAGGAGTGCACCTACTCCTACTTCGCCGACCCGATGTACGCCTTCATGGACGCCGAGTACAACCAGTTCGAGATCGAAGCCGAGAACATGGGCGACGCGATCAACTACCTGCAAGACGGCATGCAAGCCGAAGTCGTTTTCTACGATGGCAAGGCCATCTCTGTGGAACTGCCCACCACCATCGTGCGTGAAATCGAAACCGAACCCGCCGTCAAGGGCGACACCTCTGGCAAGGTCATGAAGCCTGCCCGCGTTGTCGGCACCGGCTTCGAGATCCTCGTGCCGCTGTTCGTGGATTCCGGCGACAAGATCGAAATCGACACCCGCACGCATGAGTACAAGAAGCGCGTCTGAGCATGCGTGCGCGCATGTGAGCGCACCCGCCTGATGCCCCAGCAGGACACCCACGGGTGTCCTTTTTTCTGCCGCAACGGCACGCTGCCCCGCCACCATGTCACGCCCTGCACGCATCCCGCTGCCCACCCGCGATGGCGTCAGCGCCAGCACGGTGGCTGCGCCGCCCGGCCCATGGGCGACTGTGCTGGACTTCCTGGCGGAGCGCATCCCGGCGGTGACGCGCGAAGACTGGGTGCAACGCATGGGCCGTGGCGAGGTGCTGGACGCCCAAGGACGGCCCGTCATGCCAGACGCGCCTTACCGGGCACAAACGCGGCTTCACTACTGGCGCAGCCTGCCATTCGAGCACCGCATCCCCTTCGAGGAAAACATCGTCTACCAGGACGAGTTCCTGGTGGTGGCTGACAAACCGCATTTCCTGCCCGTGACCCCAAAAGGCAGATACGTGCAGGAGACGCTGTTGGTGCGGCTGAAAAAGCGCACAGGCATCGACACCCTGGTGCCCATGCACCGCATCGACCGCGAAACTGCTGGCTTGGTCGTTTTCACGGTCCAGCCGCACACCCGCAACGCCTACCAGGGCCTGCTGCGACAGCACCAGGTGCACAAAACCTACGAAGCCATCGCCCCTTGGCGGGAAGGGCTGAGCTGGCCTCAGCGGCGCATCACCCGGCTGGTGGAGGGCCCGCAATTCATGGCCATGCGCGAAGTCGACGGACCGCCGAATGCAGACACCCTGATCGAGCTGATCGCCCTGTCCGGCGCCGATGCGGTTGCGCCCGACGCGCCGCGCCTGGCCCATTACCGGCTCACGCCCCGCACAGGGCAGAAACACCAACTGCGGGCGCACATGAACGCGCTCGGCCTGCCCATACTTGGCGACCGGATCTATCCGAAGCTCATGCCGGCCTCGGCGCCAGAGCAAGCTCCTGACTTCCGCCAACCCCTGCAGTTGCTGGCCAAATCACTGCACTTCACTGATCCCGTCACGGGTCAGTTCAGGCACTTCGAGAGCCCTCGCACGCTGCGGCTACCGGAAGGCGCTCAGCCCTGCTTGGACCTGCCAGCCACGCTGACGTAGACGGCGCCAAGGCCCGCCGCCAGCGCCACGGCCAACGCCCCCCAAGCGGCCGGGGGCACACTTTCATGCAGCAGGCTGGCGCTGGTGGCCAGAGGCAGCTTCACGCTGATCAAGCCCGCTGGTTGGCCGACTTTGTAGCCAAAGCCACCGCCGCCGTTGAACTGCTGGTTCACGCGCAGGAACTCAGGCGCCTTCTCGGGCGTGTCATGGCAACGCAGGCAGGACGACTGCGCCACCACGGCACGGGCGTAAAGCAGGTGCCCGCCCTCAACCTTCCAGTATTCCCGGCCGGCTTTCGGCTGGGCCAGCGGCAAGGACGCCGCCACCGCCGCGCGCTGCCCGTCTGCGCCAACCGCAGCCCCAGACTTCTGGAATGCCGACTGCAGCGCATCCAACGCCTCGATCTCGAAGGCATTGGGCGCGTTGTTTCGGTTGAGCACCGTGCGCGCGGTCAACCGGTATTGGGCCTGACTGCCAGATGCCAGCAGGGTATCAGCCACCTCGCGCTGGACCAAGGCCGGGTTCTTCCAGTGATAGGCCTCGACGCGCTCCATGGCGCCGCGCTCATCGAGACGGCGTTCACTGCGCGAGCCTTGCAGCACACCGGCGTCGTCGTCCGTGCCAGCGTACACAGCACGGGTCAGGAACGTGCCGGGCAAGGCGGCAGATGCGCCCTGCGTGCGCGCATGCACGCCGCCGTACTGCGAGGCCCAACGGCCCACCGTCTCGGCCATGTCGGCCACGATGCGGCCCTCGTTCACCGAGCGCGACAGCAGCAGCGCGTCTCCCGTCAACCAGGCGGCCGTGCCCAGCGCACCCACGAGCAGCGACACCAGCGCCGCCATGAGGGCCACACGCCCTCCCCTTGCTTCTTGATCAGCCATGATGGTTTGGCCTGTCGGCCCTGCAGTTTGAAATGGTTGCGTTTGGGTCAAGCGCCGTCTGCATTGCGAACGGCCATGACCTCACCCATGCGGATGCCTCGACCAGCACACCACGCTGCAGGCCAGATCATGGGCCCGGCAGGCCACAGCATGACGACCGTTGAACCGAGCAAAAACCGGCCCATTTCCTCGCCTTGTCGCAAGCTGATGCTCTGGCCGTCGTAGCGCCACTCACGCACCTCGCCGGTGCGGGGCGGGTTGACCTGGCCGTGCCACACAGTGGCCATGCTGCCCACGATGGTGGCGCCCACCAGGGTCAGCACCATGGGGCCGTGGGGCGTATCGAACAGGCACACCACCCGCTCATTGCGCGCGAACAGCCCCGGCACGCCCCGCGCGGTGGCCGGGTTCACTGAAAACAACTCGCCGGGCACGTGCACCATGCGCAACAAGCGGCCATCGCATGGCATGTGGATGCGGTGGTAATCCTTCGGGCTGAGGTAGAGCGTGGCGAAGTGGCCGTTCTCGAACTGTGCTGCCAGTTCGCGGTCGCCACCCACCAGCGCCGTGGTCGAGTAGCCGTGCCCTTTGGCCTGGAACACCTGGTCGCGCTCGATGCGGCCGAACTGGCTGATCGCCCCGTCGACAGGCGACACCCAATCCGCCTGCGCCAAAGGACGCACACCGGTTTTCAGAGGCCGGGTGAAGAACTCGTTGAAGCTGGCGTAAGCGGCCGGGTCCGGCTCGGCGGCTTCCGCCATGTTGACGCCATAGCGTCCGATGAACCAGCGGATGAAGGCCGTGGTGGCCGCACCGCCGCGCGTCGAGGCCCCCCAACCGGCCAACTCGGTCAAAGCCCGCTTGGGCAGCACGTGCTGCAAGCCCACGAACAGGCGCTCGGACAGCGGCGCGGCCGCGGGAACATCGGTAGAAATGCGATCTGACACAGGGCCTTCCAGCAATGCCGCGGCACCACGCCGCGGCCCTCGTGCACGATGCGCGTCGGCAACACACCGCACGCCCCTCGCACGACCCGCGATTGTAGGGGGCGCACCAGTGCCCGAGCCGGGTGAGAATGGCGCTCGGATGCGGGATGGCACACACGGATTCGCCCCGCAGCCGACACCACACCACGGAGCACCGCATGCGCCCTGCACCCTGTTCACCGATCCGCGCGCAACGCACTGGCAAGCGCTCAAGCACCCAATGGCTCGGCGCTGCGGCGCGCTCGGGTGCGCTGCTGGCCGCCACGCTGACATCCGCCCTGTGGCCTTCGGCCCAGGCCCAGGCCGCCGAGAAGTTCACCTTCCTGACCGATTGGTACGCCCAGGCCGAGCACGGCGGCTACTACCAAGCCCAGGCCACGGGCCTGTACGCCAAGGCAGGCCTCGATGTGACGATCAAGATGGGCGGCCCCCAGGTCAACCTGATGCAATTGCTCGTGGCTGGTCAGGCCGACTGCATCATGGGCTTCGACAACCAGACCCTCAAAGCATGGGAGCAAGGCATCCAGGCGGTCAGCGTGGCGGCGGCTTTCCAGAAGGACCCCGCCGTTCTCATCGCCCACCCGCAGGTGAAGCGCATCGAGGAGCTGAAGGGCCGAACCATCCTCGTGGGTCAGGTGGGCCAGGTCACCTACTGGCCGTGGCTGAAATCGCGCTACGGCTTCACCGATGCGCAATTGCGCCCCTACACCTTCAACCTCCAACCCTTCCTCGCCGACAAGGCCCTGGCCCAGCAGGGCTACTTGGCTTCCGAGCCCTACAGCATCGAGAAAGCGGCCGGCTTCAAGCCCACGGTGTTCTTGCTGGCCGACCTCGGCTGGCCGCCTTACGCCAACTCCGTGGTCTGCATGGCAGACACGCTGCAGCGCAAACCTCAGCAGGTCAGCGCCTTCATCAAGGCCTCCATGCAGGGCTGGAAAAGCTACCTGCAGGGTGACCCGTCTCCCGCCAACGCCCTGATCAAGAAAGACAACCCGAACATGCAGGACGACGTCATCGCGCAGGCCATTGCCAAGCTCAAATCCGAAGGCGTGGTGATGGGCGGCGATGCTGCCAGGCTGGGCATCGGCACGATCACCGATGCGCGCATGCAGAAAACCTACGACGTGATGGTCCAGCACAAGCTGCTCGATCCTGCGAAGGTTGACCTGAAGAAGACCTACACGACCCGCTTCGTGCAAAACCTGAAGGTGATGCCCTGATCCAGCTCGACGCAGCCGGCCAGGTCTACCCCAACGGCCTGTGCGCCCTCTCGCCCATCGACCTGCGCATCCGCGACGGCGAGTTCGTCTCGCTGCTCGGTCCCTCCGGCTGCGGCAAGAGCACCTTGCTGCGCATGATGGCCGGGCTGCTGGCGCCCACGTCCGGTGTGGTGCGCGTGCATGGTCAATCACCTGCATCCGCGGCGGCGCGGCGGGACCTCTCTTTCGTGTTCCAGGAGCCCACCCTGATGCCCTGGGCCACGGTCTCCGCCAACGTCCGTTTGCCGCTGGACTTGGCCGGCGTGCCGCGCGCCGAATCCGATGGCCGCGTGGCACAGGCCCTGGCTCAAGTGGGGCTGGAAGGCTTCGGAAGCCAGCGTCCGCGCGAGCTGTCGGGCGGCATGCAGATGCGCGTGTCGATTGCCCGAGGCCTTGTCACCCGCCCGCGCTTGCTGCTGATGGACGAGCCCTTCGGCGCGCTCGACGAACTGACACGCCACCGCCTTGACGCCGACTTGTTGGCGCTGTGGCACGCCCAGGGGCTCACCGTCGTCTTCGTCACCCACAGCCTGAGCGAGGCGGCCTACCTGTCATCACGGGTGGTGGTGATGGCACCGCGCCCGGGTCGCATCGCTGAGGACATCGCCCTGAGCACGCCCTGGCCCCGCGAACCCCACCACCGCACCAGCGCCGGCTTCAATGCCGTGGTGCGGCGTCTGGAAGATGCCCTTGGCGCTGCGGGCGATGGCATGGCCACCACGGCGCAACAGCGACCCTGACGCTTTGCAGCACTGAATCCCTGTCGCCACACCATGCCGCAGCACGAAGCCAGCACATCCACCGCACCGCAGCCTCCTGGCCGATCGGCGCTGGCCCGATTGGGCCACCTCGCACGCCTGCCCTGGCTGCTGCCCCTGGGCGTGGCCGCGCTGCTGCTGGGCGGCTGGCAAGTCTGGGTCACGGTGGCCGACATCCCGCCCTACCTGCTGCCCTCGCCCTGGCGCATCGCCCAGACGCTGCTGGCCGACTGGGCCCTGTTGAGCGGCGCCTGGTGGGTGACGGTGAAAATCACTTTGCTGGCTTTCGCCTGCGCCGCACTGCTTGGCATGGCCGTCGCGTTTGCCTTCGTGCAGAGTCGATGGATCGAAGCTGCGTTCTTCCCCTACGCCGTGCTGTTGCAGGTGACACCCATCGTCGCCATCGCGCCGCTCATCATCATCTGGGTGAAGGACCCAACATGGTCGCTGGTGCTGTGCGCCACGCTGGTGGCCCTGTTCCCCATCATCGCCAACACCACGCAAGGGCTGCGCAGCGTCTCGCCCGGGCTGGCCGCGTATTTCGAGCTGCAAGGCGCCAATCGGTGGCAGACCTTGTGGCGTCTGCGGCTGCCCTCGGCCCTGCCCTACGTGCTGACAGGCTGGCGCATTTCGGGCGGCCTGGCGCTCATCGGCGCCGTGGTGGCCGAATTCGTTGCCGGCACTGGCGGCACCGCGACCGGCCTCGCCTACCAGATCCTGCAATCGGGCTACCAACTCGACATTCCGCGCATGTTCGCCGCGCTCACGCTGGTGACGCTGACGGGTGTGGCGCAGTTCGCGCTGCTGTCGGCACTGTCGCGCCGTGTGCTGGCGGGCTGGCACGACAGCGAAACACAGCGTTGAAGCGCACGCCGTGTGCGCCTTGTGCGCCCCTCAGCCCACCCAGAGCTTGCGCCAGCCCTCGTGGCCCAGCCTCCTCAGGGTCTCGATGTTCGTTTCAAAGATGGACTCGGCCTCAGGAAAGGCCGCCACCGCTTTGTCCAGGCTGGCCTCGCGGAGGATGTGCAGCGTCGGGTAGGGCGAACGGTTGGTGAAGTTGCCGATGTCGTCGGCGCTCGCATCGGCGAATTGGTAATCGGGGTGGAAGCTCGCCACTTGCAGGACGCCATCGAGCTCGAGCGCTTCCAGCGCGGCATCCGCCAAGTCCAGGAAATCGTTGAAGTCGAGAAAGTCCCGCAGCACATCGGGGTGGATGAGCAAGGTCGTGTCCACCGCCTCCGGGTCGGCGTCGGCCAGGAAGCGCAGTTCCGCCATGAGGTCATCGAGCAGGGCCTCGGGCGTGGTCGCCTCGGACACCGTCCAACGGATCTGGTCCTTGACGTGCACAGCTTTCGCAAACGGGCACAAATTGAGGCCAATCACGGCGCGCTCCATCCAGCGGCGTGTGTCGGCGATGATGGCGTCTGGGTCAGGGTTCATGCTGGCATTGTCGCTGCGAACGTGCGCCCTGCCCGCACGCCGTTCACGCCCCTCCACAGCACCCGTTTGCGCCCACGCCATGTCGGAAACACACCCGCTTTTCCCCCGGGCCCCCGCCCTGCCCGCCCACCCCAGCATGCGAGAGCTTTCACGCCACGCGCCGCACACGGGCAGGCTGGAGGCCATCCACCTGCGCCCGGGCCGGTTGCAGGCGGTGCAGACCGTGGCGTCGGCCATCGCGCTGGTGGACCGCGGGCTGCAGGGGGACAGGTCGGCCACCGCCACACCCAGCCGCCCGGGCGGCAGCAAGCGCCAGGTCACGCTCATGCAGGCAGAGCACCTGGGCGTGATCGCCGCGCTCGCGCACCGCGACGAGGTGGACGCGGCCAGCTTACGGCGCAACCTGCTGGTGTCCGGCATCAACCTCATCACCTGCAAAGCCTTGTTCAAAGACACCCCCCTGCTGCTGTGCATTGGCGACGAGGTGCAACTGGAACTCACTGGCCCCTGTGATCCGTGCTCCCGCATGGAGGCTGTGCTGGGCCCCGGCGGCTACCACGCCATGCGCGGCCACGGCGGCATGACGGCCCGCGTGCTGCGGGGCGGTGAGCTGAGGGTGGGCGATGTGGTGCGATGCCTGGCAGGCTGAAGCGCACATGGCATGGCCCTTGCATCAAGTTGGTGCATCAGCCACGCGCCGCCCCCCACCGCATCCACCCCTTCGCGAACACCACCGCCCCCCATGACCTGGCACGGCCAACTGCACCTGAACTACACCCGCGAGGGCGAGCGAACCATCGCGCTGGACCGCCACCACGGCCCACTGCGCGTGCTCCAGCGCCTCTACCCTGAAGGCCCGGGCATTTGCCACCACGTGCTGGTGCACCCGCCCGGTGGCATTGCCGGCGGCGATGTGCTCGATGTGCGGGTGCAGGCAGCCGAGGGTTGTCACGCCCTCATCACCACGCCCAGTGCCACCCGCTTTTACAAAAGCCAGGGCAACGAGGCTGTGCAGAGCCTGCACGCAACCCTCTCGCCCGGTGCGCGGCTGGAATGGCTGCCGCTGGAAACCTTGGCTTACCGTGGCTGCCAGGCGGTGAACCGCATGCGCTTCGACCTCGCCCCCGGCGCTGAGATGATGGGGTGGGACGTGCTGGCCTTGGGCCTGCCCGCCGCCAACGAACGCTTTGACGACCCCGCCTTCGCGCATGGCCGCTTCACGCAGGAGATCCATCTGCCCGGGGTCTGGCTCGAGCGCGGCACCGTGGCGGCATCGGATGCCACGCTGCTCGACAGCCCCTTGGGGTGGGATGGCCGGCGCGTGATGGCCACACTGTGGTGGGCCAGCGGCGCGCCAGCCGCGCCCACGCGGCGCGAGGCCTTGCTGCACGCCGCCCGGGAGCTCCAGTCCGCGAGCCCCCTTGCCGCTCACAGCGGCAGCACCAGCCCGAACGCGCATGTCATCGTGCTCCGGGTGCTGGCCGAGCGCGTGGAGCCCACCATGGCCCTGCTGACCGCGGTCTGGGCGCGTTGGCGCCACATCGCCTGGGACACGCCACCTTGCCCGCCACGGGTGTGGCGAACGTAATCCCCCCCTTTTGGGGGGACAGGGCTCGGCGTCAAGGAAGCCCACTATCATCCTGCACAAACAAAAATGGGATCGCCGCAGGCAGCCTGCGCGCCGTGGCATCCCTGCCAATGCAGGAGTACCGCCATGAAGGTTTTGTTGATCGATGACCATCCCCTGATCCTGTCTGCCTTGCAGTCCGTGATCCTGACCATGGGAGACCACGTCAGCATCTCCACCGCCGACAGCGGCAAGACCGCGCGAGAAACCTTGCGCCAGGACCTCAGCCATGACCTCGTGCTGTTGGACCTCCAACTGGGCGATGTGGACGGCTTCGATCTGCTGGCCGAGCTGCGCAGCCGCTACCCCGCCCTGCCGGTGGTCGTGGTGTCGGCCTCTGACCGCACGAGCGACGTCATCCGTGCCATCGACATGGGCGCCATGGGCTTCGTGCCGAAACGGGCGAGCAACGACACCCTGCTCGACGCCCTGCAACAGGTCATCTCCGGCGGCGTGTACGTGCCCCCCATGAGCATGGGCGCCGACCACCAGCCCGCGCTGCGGCACTCGCCCGCCTTGCAGGAGGTCCAGCAGCACGCCAGCGTTTCGGACTTCCAAAGCGTGCCCAACCTGCGTGACCTGGGCCTGACGCTGCGCCAGGCGCAGGTGCTGCACCTGCTGCTCAAGGGTCAGCCCAACAAGATGATCGCGCGGGAGCTCGGCCTGTCCGTCGACACCATCAAGGACCACGTGGCCGCGGTGCTGCGCATGCTGGGCGTGAGCACGCGCACACAGGCTGTCATTGCCGTCAGCCAGATGCTGCAGCGCCAGGCGGGAGCCCTGTCGCTCGGCCCGCGCTGAGCCGGAGCCGCGCCATGTCCATTGCCACCGCTGCGGAACGCGCCTTGCCAACGCCCTCCGATGCCGTCCTGCTCGAAGACAGCACCCGGCTGGTCTACCGCCAACACAGCGCGGCCCTGATCGGCCAGTTCCTTGGCGTGCTGGCCGTCACCATGGCTTTCTGGCAGCACGCGCCGCACACCGTCCTGCTGAGCTGGACCGGCAGTTTCACCTTGCTGTGGGCGCTGCGCTTCGTCAACCTGCTGAGCTACGAGCGGGCCCTCCTGCAAAACCGGGTGGACCCGGGCCCCTGGTACCGTCGCTGGAAAATCGGCGCCGTGCTCAGCGCGGCACTCTGGGGCGTGGTGCCCGTGTTGCTGTACCGTCATGGCGGCCACTTCGAACGCCTTGTGGTGATGCTGGCGGTGTACTCCTATGCCATTGGCTCCGTGCCTTACATGGCGGCACACACGCGACTGTTCATCGGATGCATGGCCATGTACTTCGTGCCCATGATCACCGTCACGGCCATCTACGATGCTCAGGGACTGCAGATCGCGGGCGTGTGGGGGTTGATGTGCCTGTGCGTGCTCACGCTGGGGCGCGCCTTCCGCAACATGTTCGGCGAGATGGTCGGCCTGCGCATGCACACCCAAGAACTGGCCCACAAGCTGCGCGGTGAAATGAAAGCCGCAGAAGCCGCACAACGCGACGCCGAAGCTGCCAACCGCGCCAAGACCCAGTTCTTCGCAGCCGCCAGCCACGACCTGCGCCAACCGCTGCATGCCTTGGGACTGTTCGCCGAGGCCCTGCGCAACCGCAGCAAGGACGACGAAGTCGCCCACCTGGTCAACAGCATCAACAGCTCGGTCGATGCCTTGGAAGGCCTTTTCAGCGAGCTGCTCGACATCACCAAAATCGACACGGGCGGCGTGGACATCGAACCCGAGCACTTCGCCATGCGCGACCTGTTCACCCGCATCCAGTTGCACTTCGAGCCCATCGCCTTCGAAAAAGGCCTGATGCTCAGCTTCCACGGCGAGCAACACCACTGCTATGCCGACCCGTTGGTGGTCGAGCGCATCCTGCGAAACCTGGTCTCCAACGCCATCCGCTACACCGAAGACGGCGGCGTGCTGGTGTCCTGCCGCAAGCGGGGCGAGCAGCTCTGCCTGCAGGTCTGGGACACGGGCATCGGCATCGCCGACAAGGAGCAAGGCCGCATCTTCGAAGAGTTCTACCAGACGCAGAGCAACCGCCCCTTGCAGCCTCACCACCGCAAGGGTCTGGGCCTGGGGCTGGCCATCGTCAAGCGCCTGGCTGACCTCATGGGGGCGCCGCTGACGCTGCGCTCGCGCGTGGGGCGGGGCACGGTGTTCACCATGATGCTGCCGATGGGGCGCGCACCGAGGCTGCAATCCGTCAACAGCGCGCCGAAGCCATCACTGGGCGTCACACTCGACCGCCGTCACATCGTTGTGGTGGAAGACGAGCTCGCCGTGCTGGAAGGCTTGCAAGTGCTGCTCAAAGGCTGGGGGGCCACGGTGAGCGCCTTCGACTCGGTCGCGTCGGTCAGCGCCTGGCTGGCGGGCTGCGATCCTGCAACGACGCCGCGCCCCGACCTGCTGATGGTGGATTACCGGCTGCCCGACCAGCACACGGGCATCGATGCCATCAAAGCCGTGCGTGGTGTGTTTGGCCCAGACCTGCCAGCCATCCTGGTGACGGGCAGCACCATGACGCAGCACGAGGAAGAAGCGCGTGAGCACCAATTCCACGTTCTGCTCAAACCCGTGGTGCCCACCAAGCTGAGGGCGATGATCGCCTTCAAGCTTGGCTTGCGCTGAGCGCGTTCAGCGTTCAGCGCCCGGCGTCAGCCGCGGCAGAGTTGTTCGCGCGCTGCCGCGTATTCGGCTTTCAAACGTGCCACCAGCTCGGCCGTTGGCACCACCTGCTTGATGGCACCGATGCCCTGGCCGCAGCCCCAGATGTCTTTCCAGACCTTGGCGTCGCCGCCGTCCTTGCTGCCAAAGCTCATCTGGCTCGGGTCGCCATCGCCCAGGGTGGCCGGGTCCAGGCCCGCACGCACGATGGAGGGGCGCAGGTAGTTGCCGTGCACACCGGTGAACTTGCTGGAGTAGATGACGTCGGCGCTCGTGCTGTCCACGATCATCTGCTTGTAGTCGTCCACCGCGCGGGCTTCTTCGGTCGCGATGAAGGCCGACCCGATGTAGGCGAAATCTGCCCCCATCGCACGCGCCGCAAGGATCGAGCGGCCATTGGCGATCGAGCCCGACAGGGCCAGGGGGCCATCGAACCACTCGCGGATTTCCTGCACCAGCGCAAAGGCGCTCGTCGTGCCTGCGTGCCCGCCAGCACCGGCCGCCACCGCGATCAGGCCATCGGCGCCCTTCTCGATCGCCTTGCGTGCGAACTTGTTGTTGATCACGTCGTGCATGACGATACCGCCGTAGCCATGCACGGCCTGGTTCACGTCCTCGCGGGCACCCAGCGAGGTGATGATCAGCGGCACCTTGTACTTCACGCACATCTCCAGGTCGTGGTCGAGCCGGTCGTTGCTCTTGTGCACGATCTGGTTGATGGCGAACGGGGCCGCAGGGTTGTCCGGGTTGGCGCGGTTGTGGGCGTCCAGCGACTCGGTGATCTCGGCCAGCCACTCGTCCAGCTGAGCCGCAGGGCGGGCATTCAGCGCGGGCATGGAGCCCACCACGCCAGCCTTGCACTGAGCGATCACCAGCTTGGGTGTGCTGACGATGAACATCGGCGATGCGATGACAGGGAACGGAACGCGCTTGAGCACTTCGGGCAGGGCCATGGGGTCTCCTCGGTGTGGTTCTGTGAACTCAAAAGAACAAGGACACCCCTGCCGGCAGGTGCCGGCTGCGGGTGTCCTTGCGGTCAGATGCCATCCTGAGCGATCAGGGCTTGGCCATCGGGTCCGGGCCCTGGGTCAGATGTCCGCGATCAGAATGCGCCCACCGGCATGGCGGTCACGCTCTCGCCACCTTCCAGGATGGTGTCGCGCAGCGAAGCGATGCGGGCCAGGATGTGGTCGCCGTAGAAGCGCGCCGTGGCGATCTTGGCGGCCATGAACTCGGCATCCTCGCCAGCAGCCAGCTTGTCCTCGGCCACCATCAAGGCACGGGCCATTTGCCAGCCGGACACCAGGTTACCAGCGAGCATCAGGTAAGGCACGGAGCCAGCGAACACGGCGTTCGGATTGGACTTGACGTTGTTGACCACGAAGTCCACGACCTGCAAGAAAGACTCGCGGGCGGCCTTCAACTGCTTGGCCAGCTTCTGGCCGGCAGCGCTCGGACGCGCGGCCAGCTGGCCTTCGGTGTCGGCGATCTGGGCAGCGATGGCCTTGGCCAGGGCACCGCCATCACGGGCCGTCTTGCGGCCGATGAGGTCGTTGGCCTGGATGGCCGTTGTGCCTTCATAGATCGGCAGGATGCGCGAGTCACGGTAGTACTGCGCCGCACCGGTTTCTTCGATGAAGCCCATGCCGCCATGCACCTGCACGCCCAGTGAGGTCACCTCCACCGAGTTTTCGGTGCTGAAACCCTTGATCAGCGGCACCAGGAACTCGTAGAAAGCCTGGGCCTGCTTGGCCACGGCTGCGTCCGGGTGGTGGTGAGCCGTATCGTAGGCGGCGGCGCCGACCAGGGCCATGGCGCGCTCACCTTCGATCAGGGCGCGCATGGTCATCAACATGCGCTTGACGTCTGGGTGGTGGATGATCGCCACCGACTCCTTGGCGGAGCCGTCGACCGGACGCGACTGCACGCGGTCACGGGCGTAGGCCACAGCGTGCTGGTAGGCGCGCTCGGACACGCCAAGGCCTTGCAGGCCCACGTCGTAACGTGCGGCGTTCATCATGATGAACATGTACTCGAGGCCACGGTTTTCCTCGCCAACCAAGTAGCCGATCGCACCCGGGCCCACCTCCCCCTTGTCATCGCCGTACACCAGCACGGCGGTGGGCGAGGCCTTGATGCCCAGCTTTTCTTCGATGGAAGCGCAATACACATCGTTGCGCTTGCCCAGCGTGCCATCGGCATTGACCAGGAACTTCGGCACCACGAACAAGGAGATGCCCTTCACGCCTTCGGGCGCGTCGGGGGTGCGGGCCAGCACGAGGTGAACGATGTTCTCCGTCATGTCGTGCTCGCCGTAGGTGATGTAGATCTTCTGACCGCTGACGCGGTAGGTGCCATCGTTTTGCTTGACCGCCTTGGAGCGCACCAGGGCCAGGTCAGAGCCGGCTTGCGGCTCGGTCAGGTTCATGGTGCCAGTCCACTTGCCAGAGACCATGTTCGGGATGTAGCGGGTCTTGAGCTCGTCGCTGCCTGCGGTCAGCAGGGCTTCGATGGCGCCGCCAGTCAGGATGGAGCAAAGGGAGAAGCTCAGGTTGGCGGCCATGGTCTGCTCAACGCAGGCCGCACCGATGATCTTGGGCAGGCCCTGGCCGCCGTACTCGACGGGCTGGCCCAGGCCTTGCCAGCCACCTTCCGCCAGTGCCGCGTAGGCTTCCTTGAAGCCCTTGGAGGCGCGCACCACGCCGTTGTCCCAGGAGCCGTGGTCCTGGTCGCCGGACCAGTTCAGCGGGGCAACCACGCCTTCGTTGAATTTGGCCGACTCTTCGAGCACCGCCTGGGCGGTCTCAAAACCGGCGTCCTCGAAGCCGGGGATCTGGGCGATCTTGTCGATGCCGGCCAGCTCCTTCATGCAGAACAGCTGGTCCTTGACGGGTGCGGTGAATGCCATGGTGTCTCTCCAGGTGTCTCCGTTTAAAACGCCGGAGACTTCAAACGGAAAAAAGGGGCGCCTCGCGAGACGCCCCGTTTGAACCGCTCAGGCAAATCATGCCGATCTGCCTTCGCGGACTGTGTGATGTGTCAGATCACAGGGGCCATCACAGGGACTTGACCAGTTCCGGCACGGCCGTGAACAAGTCGGCTTCCAGACCGAAGTCGGCCACCTGGAAGATCGGCGCTTCCGGATCCTTGTTGATGGCCACGATGACCTTGGAGTCCTTCATGCCGGCCAGGTGCTGGATGGCACCGGAGATGCCGCAGGCCACATACAGCTGGGGCGCGACGATCTTGCCGGTCTGGCCGACCTGCCAGTCGTTCGGGGCGTAGCCAGCGTCCACGGCGGCGCGCGATGCGCCCAGCGCGGCACCCAGCTTGTCGGCCAGGGGGGACATGACTTCGTTGAACTTGTCGGCAGAGCCCAGGGCACGGCCGCCAGACACCACGATCTTGGCGCCAGCCAGCTCGGGGCGCTCGGACTTGGTCACTTCGCGACCCACGAAGGCAGACTTGCCCGAAGCGGCCACAGCAGCCACGGTTTCCACGGCAGCCGAACCACCGGTGGTGGCTGCGGCGTCGAAGGCGGTGCCGCGCACGGTCAGCACCTTGGTGCTGTCGGTCGACTGCACGGTGGCGATGGCGTTGCCAGCGTAAATCGGACGCTCGAAGGTGTCAGGCGAGACCACCTTGGTGATTTCCGACACTTGCGCGACGTCCAGCTTGGCGGCCACGCGAGGGGCCACGTTCTTGCCGGAGGCGGTGGCGGGGAACAGGATGTGGCTGTAGCTCGAAGCCACGGCCAGCACCTGAGCGGCCACGTTTTCGGCCAGGGAATCGGCAAAAGCAGCGCTGTCAGCGTGCAGCACCTTGGTCACGCCTGCGATTTGCGCAGCGGCAGCAGCAGCGGCACCAGCGTTGGCACCGGCCACCAGCACGTGCACATCGCCACCGATGGCCTTTGCAGCGGTCACGACGTTCAGGGTCGCGCCCTTGATGCTGTTGTTGTCGTGTTCAGCAATGACGAGAACGGTCATGTGTTATCTCCTCAGATCACTTTGGCGACGTTCTTGAGCTTGTCCACCAGGGTGGCCACGTCGGCCACCTTGATGCCAGCCGAGCGCTTGGCAGGCTCGGCGACGCTCAACGTCTTGATGCGCGGGGCCACGTCCACGCCCAGATCGGCCGGCTTGACCGTGTCCAGGGGCTTCTTCTTGGCCTTCATGATGTTGGGCAGCGTGACGTAGCGGGGCTCGTTCAGGCGCAGGTCGGTGGTGACCACGGCCGGCAGGCTCAGCGACACGGTTTCCAGGCCGCCGTCCACTTCGCGGGTGACGTTGACCTTGTCGCCAGCGACTTCCACCTTGGAGGCAAAAGTGCCCTGGGGCAGATCGGCCAGCGCAGCCAGCATTTGGCCGGTCTGGTTGGAGTCGTCGTCGATGGCTTGCTTGCCCAGGATGATCAGCTGGGGCTGTTCCTTGTCGATCAGGGCCTTGAGCACCTTGGCCACGGCCAGGGGCTGCACGTCGGCATCGGTCTCGACCAGGAGACCACGATCTGCACCGATGGCCATGGCCGTGCGCAGGGTTTCCTGGCACTGGGACGGGCCAATGGAGACGGCGATGATCTCGGAGACAACGCCCTTTTCCTTCAGACGGGTGGCCTCTTCGACGGCGATTTCGTCGAAGGGGTTCATGGACATCTTGACGTTGGCGATGTCGACACCAGAGCCGTCGGACTTCACGCGAACTTTCACGTTGTAGTCCACAACCCGCTTGACCGGAACGAGAGCCTTCATGCGTTGTTCTCCTGCGTCATGAGGAAGGTGATAAAAATGGTGCGCGCCCTAAATAGCACGATCGTTCGATTCTAACGCGAACTTCTTTGATTTTGGAACCAGCGGCTTGCGCGAACGCGGGACAATTGTGCGTCGGCGGGGCACACATTCCGCCACCCCTCGGCCCGCTTTTCGTCACACATCTGCACGATTCTTTGCTCGCGCATGCCAGCCGCTTTCGAAACCGACTCCGCCAGCAGTGACGCGACCCGCGTTGCAGCCCCTGCCACCGCGACCAACCCGTCCGCGCAAGCCGGCAGCGGTGCCGGCTTGCGCATCGGCGTGTTTGACTCCGGGCTGGGCGGACTCTCCGTGCTGCGGGCACTGCGGGCGCAAATGCCAGCCGCCGCCCTCCTCTATGTGGCCGACTCCGGCCATGCCCCGTACGGCGAACGCGACGACGCCTTCATCCAGGCGCGCTCGGAACACATCAGCGACTTCCTGGTCCACCAGGGCGTGGACGCCATCGTCGTGGCTTGCAACACGGCCACGGCGGCAGCCATCCACCGACTGCGATTGCGCTGTGGCGACTTGCCGGTCATCGGCGTGGAACCCGGCGTCAAGCCGGCGGTGGCGATGTCCACCAACAAGCGGGTTGGCGTACTGGCCACGCCCGGCACGCTGGGCAGCCTGAAGTTCCGGCACCTGGTGGCGCAACATGGCCAGGGCGCCCAGTTGGTGCTGCAAGCGTGCCCCGGCCTCGCACGGGAGATCGAATTCGGCGTGCTGGACTCCCCGCCGCTGCGGGACATGGTCGCGCGCTTTTGCGCGCCTTTGCGCGAAGCCGAGGTGGACACAGTCGTGCTGGGCTGCACCCACTACCCCTTCGTCACCCCGCTCATCCAGGCAGCGCTTGGCGCGAGCGTGCACATCGTGGACACGGCCCAAGCGGTGGCCCAGCACACCCAGCGTGTGGCGACCAGGCGCCTGGGCGCGCTGCCTGGCAGCCCGTCGGCGCACCCCGCCGGTCTGGCGCAGCCACGCTCGACGCCCGCCCCCATCGACGATGGCGACATCCGCCTTTGGAGCAGCGCAGACCCCGCGCATTTGCAGCAAGTGGCGTGCGCGTGGCTGTCCTTGGACGCAGTGGCCGCGGCCTTGCCCTGACCCAAGAGCCTGCAGGCAATGAAGGCCCCGGACAAAGAAAAAGCCCCTCGCGGTGTCGCGAAGGGCTGTCGTTTGGAGGCGCGGTCCGGAGTCGAACCGGACTGACCGGATTTGCAATCCGGGGCATAACCGCTTTGCTACCGCGCCGTGAAAAAAGGGAAGCCGAGCTTCCCTTCTTTGAAAATGGAGCGGGATAAGAGACTCGAACTCTCGACCTATACCTTGGCAAGGTATCGCTCTACCAACTGAGCTAATCCCGCATGTTCGCTCGCGCCTTGCAGCGCCTGACCGCTTTGGTTTTCGCGATCACCGAAGACCGCAACTATACACCGAAATTCAGTGTGTTGCGTGGCTGTTGCATCTTTTCATCACCACATGGTGCCCAACGCTACACTCGACCCCGAGTCCCGATGGTGAAATCGGTAGACACCGCAGACTTAAAATCTGCTGCCACGAAAGTGGCGTGCCGGTTCGAGCCCGGCTCGGGACACCAATCGCGATGAAGCTCGCCGTACTGCACCGAGCGCTGCCGGGCTGAACGCCGGCCCAGGCCAAAACAAAAAAGGAAGCCTTGCTGCGCAGGGCTTCCTTTTCGATTTGGAGCGGGAAACGAG
>Ga0310345_10000166_pt1 | contig 129826 bp, 109 predicted proteins | sample HC15DNA20500_MG_FD_204667 | JGI IMG/M metagenome (GOLD analysis project Ga0310345, IMG submission 204667) | Marine microbial communities from station ALOHA, North Pacific Subtropical Gyre - HC15-DNA-20-500_MG | ecosystem: Environmental > Aquatic > Marine > Oceanic | place: Pacific Ocean... | reverse complement strand
ACGGGCGGCGCGTCGTCAGCCGGATCGTCACGCCCGCGCAGTTGCGGCGCGACGGCGCGCGCTAAGCCGGGGATGCACGAAAAGGCCGCCGGGCTGCCATCGCGGCCCGGCGGCTTTTTCGTCGTCCCGATCGCCGCGCCGATCCCCCACGGCGGGGATCGGCGGGCTGATCGTTACATCTGCTCGATCTGGCTGACGACCGAGCGCATCGCGGTGATGATGTCACCGACGCGCGCGCTGTTGCCGACCCGGCTCTGCAGCGCCTGCGCCCGGGCGATCAGGCCAAGCAGCGCCTGACGGTACGCGGCACGCCCGGCGGCCGACATATTGTCGCGCAGCCACGGCCGGCCCCGGTCGCCGAAGTTGTAATAGGCCTCGACCAGCGAGTTCTCCGAATAGGCATTGTTGAAATACGCGTTTTCGGAATCGATGAAGAGGTTGCGCAGCTCATCCAGCGCGACGCTATCGACCGGCGCATAGGTTTCGGTGAGGAACGCGTTCAGGTTCGCGGTCATGTCGCTCGCCGGATTGCGCTCATATTCCAGGAACATCGCGACGGAAATCTCGTCGCCAGGGTTGGCGAGCATCCGCATGAAGTTCTCCGCCGCGCGCCCGCCATCGGCGTAAAGCCGCTTCAGATTGGCGACGGTGCGCTGGAAGGTGGGCAGGAACCACGACAGTCGATCGAAGTGAACCGGCGCGATCGGACCCGGATCGGCCTGCTGGCCGAGCAGCGCCGGGGCGATCGCTTTTACCAGCCGCGCGCGATAGCCGGTGCCGCCGCCCACCGCCGTGTCGTTGATGTCGACGACATAATCGATGTTGCGGGTATATTGCTGCACCGCGGGCAGATCGTTCGGATTGTTGAACCCGGCGCCGTAGTTCGCGCTGCCGACGATCGCCCCGGGATATTTGGTGCGGATGTAATTGCCGATCCGCTCGACGATCGCGGCGTGATAGGCGACGTCGCTCAACCCGTTGGGGTTGCCCTCGGCGCAGGTGCCCTGGTCGGCGGGCTGCACAGTGATGCCGTCGACCCCCAGGCTCATTAGATAATCGATGATGCGGTTCTGATAGGTCCAGGACAGCTCGACCCGGGGGTTCGCTACATAGGGGCTGTTCGAGCAACGCATCGAGGGGTTGGCCTGGACGATCTGGTCAAAACCCCAAGACATGCCGCCCATGCCGGCGACGACCTTAAGCCCCTTGGCGTGGAGCCCGTCGACGATCTGGCGGATCTGCTCGCGGCGCTGGGGGGTGATCGTGTTCTCGACATCGACCGAATAGCCCGGCGATCCCTCGGTGCCGCCCGCGGCGAGACCCCAAATCTCCATCGAGGTGCCGCCATGCTTGGCCACGAACGCGCCGGCGCGATCATAGTCGCGGATCAGCTCGTCATCGATCGAGATGTCCGGCCAGCGGACATCGGGGGCCGAGGGGCGGCTGGCGAGATCGCGAATCCAGCCCAGATAACCACGCACCGCCCAGGGATCGGTCTGCGTTGGGGTCGGCGTTGGGGTGGGCGTGGGTGTCGGGGTGGGCGTCGGCGTCGGCGTCGGTGTCGGGGTGCCGCCGACAATGTCGATCGCCGCCGGCGGCGTCAGCGAATTGCCCGGGCGGAACACGACGTCGCGGAAATAACTGCTCGCCTGATAAGTCGCGGTCGGGAACCGGCCGATCTCGCCATACAGCCCGTTCTGCCCGTCATTGGGCGCGGCGAGCCACGGCGAGGTGACCGGCGTGTTATCGAACACGTGATAGCTGATCGGGAAATAGCCGTTGCTGTTCACCGAGATGACATAGGTCTGGCCCGCGCGCACCGCGAACGGGGTTGGCAGGCGGACGGCGCGCCAACCTTCGCCCGCCTCGCCGGTGAAGTCGGCCGTGATCAACTGCTCGCCACTGCTGCTCCACAGCGTGGCGCGGTGCGATCCGGTTTCGCTCGGCGCGTTCCAGAAGCGGAAGCCGGTGATCATGCCATCGACCTGCGGGACGAAGCGCAGCCCAAGTTCATAGGCCGTGCCATTGTCCGACGCGTTGCTGAGCGTCGGCTCCTTGTTGCCAATCAGCGTCGATTCGGCGCGATACGCCAAATCGATGAAATAATTGGAGTTCTGATAGCTATTGGTCGGCAGCGCACCCGGCGGGCCGAAGACGCCCGCCGAACGGTCGGTCGCGGTGGTCAGGTAACCGCGCGCCACTGGTTGGGCGAGATCGCCCACGGCGATCGGGAAATGGCTGTTGCTATTGACCGAGACGACAACGCTCTGCCCGGCCTGCAGATCGAGCGGCGTGTCGAGCGTCGCGACCTGCCAGCCCGACGCGGTCTCGTTCTGGAAGCTGACGCTCGCGAGCTGCGCCCCCGTCGCGAGCGACCAGATGCGCCCGGTATGCGCGCCGCTTTCCGAAGGCGCCTTGAAGAATCGGATCTGCGTCACCCGACCGTCGGAGGTGGGGGTAACGATCGTGCCGAGCTCATAGGGCTGGTTGTCGGTCGCGTCGGCATTGGCTGGCGTGCGATCGCCGAACAGCGTCGAGATTTCGACCGCGCCCACGGGGTTGGTGACGCAAATCTGGTTGGCTGCCGCAACCTGCGTCGTGCCGCTCGTATTCGCGCGGAACACCCCATCGACGAAATAATTCGATTGGCCATAGCTCTGCGCGGGCGCCACGCCCTGCGGGCCGAACAGGCTGGAGACCGTCGTCAGCCCGCCGCGCGTGATCGGCTGGGACAGGCCGCCGACGCTGATCGGGAAACGGGCGTTGCTATTGACCGAGATGATCACCCGCTGACCGGCACGCAGCGCCACCGGATCGCGCAGCGTCGCGACCTGCCATCCGGCGCCGGTTTCGCGGTAGAACTCCACCTGCGCCAGTTCCTGCCCGGTATCGGCGTTCCAGATGCGGCCGATATGCCCGCCCGTTTCCGAAGGCGCGCGGTAGAATCTGATATGCGTGAGCACGCCGTCGCTCTGTGCTTCCACCAGCGTGCCCAGCTCATAGGGCTTGTCGTCGGTCGCATCGGGATTGGCGGGGGTCAGGCCGTCGAACAGCGCGACAGGCGCCGACCAATTGGCATATTGGTTGGGGCAGCTCTGCGCCAATGCCGGCCATGCAGCCGTCGCCATGAACAAAAAGACAGCTTTTTTCATGTGCTTACCCCTAGCTTGGTAGAATGACGACCGCTGGTGTGTGGGAAGATACCGGTCCGGCGTGTTAATTAATCGTAAAGCCGGCGCCGATGTCGCGCGACTTCGTGACACTAACGTTGCGAGTGCTACGTCTCAACGACTTTTGTGCCCCATTTTACGCCCGGGCGCACGCGGATCGCCGTGGACGCGTCGAAGACCGGCGTATCGATTCCGGCGCGCGCGGCGCGCACGGCGGCGGCGAGGCGGCGGCTCTTGTCATCCGCGCCCGCCATCACGCCCCCGTGCCGCGAACGGGTTGATCGTTGCCGTCGCCGACGCGGATCACGACCTTGCCGAACGGGCGCTGATCGAAGGCGCGCGAGAAGGCTTGGCGAACGTCAGCGAAGGGATGCACGCTGTCGATCACCGGCCGCAGCCGGTGGAGCGCGACCGCGCGGTGCATCGCTTCATAGGAATCGCGGCTGCCGGTCACCATGCCGCGCAAGCGCACGTTCTTAAGCAGCAACGGAAGTGTCGCGTCCGGCGCCGGCTCGCCCGTGAGCGCCAGCACGCCTACCATGGCAAGGAAGCCGCCTTGGCGCAGAGCCTCGATCGATGCGCCCAGGGTGCGCGCGCCGCCATTTTCCACGACCATATCGACGCCCGCGCCGCCATTCGCCGCGACGACCTGCGCGGGCCAGTCCGGGTCGCGATAGTCGACCACGGCATGGGCGCCGAGTTCGCGAAGCCGGTCCGCCCGTTCGCCCGGGTCGCCGCTCGACACGATTACCTTTGCCCCCCAAAGCCTCGCCAATTGGAGCGTGAACAGCGAAACATTGCCCGATCCGGTCGCGAGCACTGTCTGTCCCGGCTGAAGCCCTGCTTCCGAAAGCGCCGACCAGGCGGTCAACGCCGCCACGGGGAAGCAGGCTGCCTCTTCGAAGCTCAAATGATCCGGGAAGATGGCAAGCGCCGCCTCGTCCAGGACGCTGCTTTCGGTCAGCACGCCGTCCAGGGGGCCGCCATTCTGGAGCGCGTGCCGCTCGGGTGTGAGCGGGCCGGCGATCCAGCCGCGGGTCATGAGATTGGTGACCCGGTCGCCGACTTTCAGCCGCTTCACCCGCGCGCCGACCTCGACCACGACGCCGGCGCCGTCCGACACGGGAATGAAGGGCAGGCTGTCTTCGGGCAGCCCGTATGCGCCGGTCACGACCATCCGGTCCCGATAATTGAGCGAAGCGGCATGCCAGAGAACGCGGACATCGCCGGGGCCGAGCGGTTCGATGGCGCGGTCGACAAGCCGCAGACGCTCCAACCCGAACCCGGTGAGTTCGAAGGCTTTCACGGTCTGGCGAAAAGGTGATGGTAGATTGGTGGCCATGGCTTTCTCCTTGTGGAAGGAGCAGCGCGCGGCGCCCTCATTGGCGCAGGTGACCGGGCATGGCGCCCGCGAGCGCCAAGCCCCTGCCGTACCGCCATCCTCGCGCTTCCTTCGCCCGCCTATCTGGCGCGAAAGCCGATAGCGCAGTAGATAGGCCAATCGGCATGTAATAGTGAGCCTGGATCAACAATGAAGCCGCAGGAACTGCCCGACCTGGCGACGCTCGCGGTCGTCGCCCGTCATGGCGGCTTCACCCGCGCCGCGGCTGAGCTTGGCGTCTCGCGTTCGGCGGTAAGCCATGCCATTCGCAGCCTTGAGGCGCGCCTGGGCGTCAGGCTGCTCAATCGCACGACCCGCAGCGTGTCGCCGACCGCGGCCGGAGAGCGGCTGCTCGCCCGCCTCGCACCCGCGTTGGACGATATCGCGGTCGCCGTGGACGAGACGAATGCGGCGCGCGACAAGCCCAAAGGGCGCATCCGGCTGAACGTGCCGCGGCTGGCTGCCAAGCTGGTGCTTGGCCCCGCGCTTCCCGGCTTCCTGGCGGCGCATCCGGGGGCCGTGGTCGAGGTCGCGGTCGATGACGCGACGGTGGATATTGTCGCCAAGGGCTTCGATGCCGGCATGCGTTTCGGCGAGCGGCTGTCCGCCGACATGATCGCGGTCGCGGTCGGCCCGCCGATACCCTTCGCGGTCGTCGGCTCGCCCGGCTATCTGGCGCCGCGTCAGCGCCCGCGCTCGCCGAATGATCTGCGCGATCATGCCTGTATCGGGCACCGAATGCGCGGCTCGGGCCGCTTGCTCGACTGGGAGTTCGCACGGGAAGGACATGAGGTGTCGGTCGCGGTCGACGGACCGCTCATCCTCGACGCGCCCGAACTGATGCTCGATGCCGCGCTCGCGGGCGTGGGCCTTTGCTACACAAGCGTGGCGGAAGCCGAGCCATTCATCGCCGAAGGCCGGCTCGTCCGCGTGCTCGACGACTGGTGCTCGCTCGGTGGCCGGATGCACCTCTACTACCCCGGCCGCCGGCAGGTGCCCATGCTGCTCCAAGCGCTCGCGGACTGGCTCCGCAAGATTTGAACAGCCGCTGACGGGGCGCGCCGGCCGGAAGGGCGGGATAAAACTATAGCAGTGCTATACAAATGCGTATAGCGCTGCTATATGAGCGCGATGACGACACGAGAGCTTTTGGTTTCGGCGGCGTTGATCCTGCTCGAAGAGGAGGGCGAAGCACGCTTCTCGACACGCGCGGTCTGCGAGCGTGTCGGCGTGACAGCACCCACGCTATATCACCACTTCGGCACCGCGGACGGGCTGCTCAGCGCCGCGGTCGATGCGGCCTTCGGCGAATATCTCGCGCGCAAGCGATCGCTGGTCGTGAGCGACGATCCCGTTCGAGCACTCGCCGAGGGCTGGGATGACTATGTCGCCTTCGCGCGCGAGCGCCCGCGGCTCTATAGCGCGATGATCGCGCGGCTTCTTCAAGGCGGCGCCATTCCCGCGGCGGCGCAGGGGCGCGCTCTCCTGATCCTGCGGCTCCAAGCGGTTGCCGACAAGCATCGGATCGGGCTGGCGGTGGAAGAAGCCGCGGACGTCATTTGGGCCTCGGCGCACGCCGCGGCGATGCTTCATGCCGTCGGCCGCCACCCACCCGACGGGTCCGTGATCGCCGCGCTGCGCGAAGCCGCGTTCGGCGCGATCATGTCCGCTGAAAGGGAGCAATCATGAAGATCATCGTCACCGGGGCGACGGGCTTCCTTGGCCGGCGCCTGGTCGCCAACCTGATCGCCCAGGGTCACGAGGTGCTCGCATTGGCACGGTCTTCGGCATCGGCCGACGCCGTCCGCCAGGCCGGCGCGCAGCCTGTGCGCGGTGACTTGGATGACCCCGCGAGCCTTCAGCTCCCCGCCGCCGATGCCCTGCTGCATGCCGCCGCGCATTTCCGATTGGCGGGAGCCCGCAATCCCTATTTCCGCACGAACGTAGAGGGCACCAAGGCGCTGCTCGCGGCGGCGAAGGCAGCGGGCATCGGTCGGTTCGTTCATGTGAGCGCGGGCGCGGTGGTGATGGACGATCGCGGCAGCCCCATCAGTGGAGTCGACGAAAGCGCGCCGACCTTCCCGAACAGCTTCTCCAACTACATCGCGAGCAAGGCGCGAGGTGAAGCCGCGGTTCTGGCCGCGAACGCGCCCGAGTTCGTCACCATCGCCTTACGTCCGCCGGGAATCTGGGGGGCGGGCGATGCGTTCTGCGCGGCTTTGCCGAAGATGGTGAAGCACCGGCAATTCGCCTTCATCGGCGGCGGCGACTATGATTATGTCACCTGCCATGTCGACAATGTGGCCGAAGCAGCCGTCTGTGCGCTCAGCCACGGGGTCGGCGGGCAGGCATATTTCGTCAACGACCCTGAGCCTACCACTTTCCGGGCGTTCGTGAGTGGATTGGCCGGCGCGCTGGGCTTGTCGGTCGATCGCGCGCCGTCGATCCCATACCGAGCTGCGTGGGTGATGGGGTCGGTCATGGAAGCGATCGGCAACATCGTCTCGCCGAGCAACGATCCGCCGATCTCCCGATCGATGGTCCGCCTGATTGGACGGGCGTTCGTGACGCGTGACGACCGGGCACGCGCCGAGCTCGGCTATGTCGGGAAGATCGGTCGCGCGGAAGGATTGTCCGCCATCGGGTCGCGGCCGCGCGCCCGGCGCCATGGTGCGGAGCGCGTGTAGCAGTGGTGCGCGGACTATGGTGCGCGGGAGCGCCGAGGCGGGCGAAGCGCGGCTCTTCGCCAGGGAATTACGCGCGCGCTTCGGTGCGGTTCTGACGCCCCTCAATGCGCCTCGGCCGGCGCGACGCCCGCCTTGGGCGGGGGCTTGCAGAACGGGACCAGGATCAGCGCGCCGAGGAACAGGAACGCCATCAGCCGGAACACATCGTCGAAGGCGAGCGTGAGGGCTTGGCGCGCGACGATCCGACCGAGCGTCGCCTCGGCCAGCTGGCCGGCGATCCTGGGATCGGGATTGAACGAGCTCATCCGCCGGGCCAGCGCGTCCAGCGCCGCCAGCGCCGCTTGCGAGGTCGTGCCGAGGCCCTCCCCCAGGCGAAGCACGTGCAGCCGGGTCATGTCGCCGAGCCAGGTGTTCACCACCGCGATCCCGATCGCGCCGCCGAGATTGCGCATCAGGTTGAACAGGCCCGAGGCGTAGCGCAGCTCGGGTCCGGCGAAATTGCCGAGCGCCAAGCCGACGCTGGGCACGATGCACAGCATCACCGCGAAGCTGCGCACCACCTGCGGCCAGAACAGCGCCGCGAACCCCCAATCGGGGGTCATATAGCTGAACAGCCACAGGCCCGCCGCGAACAGCGTGAGCCCGAACGTGATGATGATCCGCTGATCGACCCGTTGCGACAGGTTCGCGGCGATCGGCACGCCCAGCAACTGCGCGCAGCCCGCGACCACCACCGTGGTGCCGATCTCCGCCGCGTTATAGCCGCGCACCCGGCCCAGGAAGAGCGGGATCAGATAGGTGCCCGCATAAAGGCCGAAGCCGATCACCAGATTGAACACGCAGGCGAAGGCGAAGGTCGGCTTGCGGAACGGGGTGAGCTTCACGATCGGCCCGGTCGACCGGAACGAGCGTTCGAGAAAGAGGAGGAACGCGACGAACGCGATCCAGGCGGCGGAAGCGATCGTCCGATCGGCCAGCCAATCGTTCTTCGGTCCTTCCTCCAGCACATATTCCAGGCCGGCGAGGAACGTCGCCATCGCGCCCAGATGGACCCAGTCGATCCGCCGCAACATGGCAGTGTCGGCGCGATCGACCCGGATCAGCAGGAACGCCAGCACCGTCACCGCCGCGCCCGGCGCCACGTTGATGAAGAACACCCAGCGCCAGCCGAGCGCATCGGTGATCCAGCCGCCGACCGTGGGGCCCAAAGTCGGCGCGAGGACCGAGACCATGCCGAGGATCGCCGGGATCATCGCCCGCTGCTTGCCCTCGAACAGCACATAGCCGGTGGCGAACACGGTCGGCACCATCGCGCCGCCCACGAAGCCCTGGATCGCGCGGAAGGCAATCATCGATTCGATGCTCCACGCCAGCCCGCAGAGCATGCTGGAGACGGTGAACAGACCCGCCGACAGCGCGAACAGCCAGCGGGTCGAGAGCGCCTGGGCGAGGAAGGCCGAGAAGGGGATCATCACCAGTTCGGCCATCAGATAGGCCGTCTGCACCCACGAGATTTCGTCCGGCCCGGCGCTGAGGCCCGCCTGCACTTCGTTCAGCGAGGCGGCGACGATCTGGATGTCGATTAGCGCCATGAACTGGCCGAACGCCATCACGCCGAAGATCAGATATTTGCGACCGTTCGGAAGCGCGGCCGGGGCCGGTAACGCCTTGCTCGCCACGCTGCTTGCCTCCGCGGTGCTTTCATATTACATGCATCATATAAACGAGGCGATCAAGCGATGCGTTATTCGGGCGATCACAAGGCGGAAACGCGCGCGCGGCTGGTGCGGGAGGCGGCGCGGGCGATTCGCGCCAAGGGTCCGGACGGCGTCGGCGTGGCCGGGGTGATGAAGCGGCTGGGCCTCACCCATGGCGGCTTCTACGCGCATTTTCCTTCCAAGGACGCACTAATCGCGGCGGCGACCGAAGCGATGTTCGCCAGCGCGCGGCGCCGGTCCGCCGGGCTGGAGGAGGGCGATCCGCGCGCGGCGCTGCGCGCCTATCTCGATTTCTATCTGTCGCCGGAACACCGGGATCGGCGCGATGTCGGCTGTCCGCTGCCGGCCTTGTCGGGCGATTTCGCGCGGACGCAAGGGGAGGCCCGCGACCGCTTCAGCGCCGGGATCGCGGGGCTGACGGGCCGTCTCGCCCGCGCGCTGGCGAGGATCGAGGTGGATCAGCCCGAGCGCGAGGCCTCGGCGATGCTGTCGCAGATGGTGGGCGCGGTGGCGCTGTCGCGCGCGGCCACCGATGCGGCGCAGGCCGAGCTCATCCTGGCCAATGCCAAGGCGGCGCTGGTCTCGCGCTACGGTCTGGGAGAGGCGGCGTGAGCGACGGCGCGGAGAGCCTGCCGAGCGGGCTGGAGCTGGCGCGCCGGATCGTCGCCCAAGGCGGCCGGCCACCGATCGGCGAAACGCTGGATTTCGCTTGTATCGAGGTGGACGAAGGCCGCGCGGTGTTCGAGGGCGATCCGCAAGCCAACACCTATAATCCGATGGGCACCGTCCATGGCGGCTATGCCGCGACCTTGCTCGATTCCGCCTGCGGCATCGCGACCGTCACGCGGCTCGCGCCGGGCCAGTCGATGACCACGCTGGAGCTGAAGGTCGCCTATCACCGGGCGATGACGGATCGCACCGGGCCGGTGCGCGCCGAAGGCGTCGTCGTCTCGATGGGGCGGCGCGTGGCGTTCGTCGAGGCGAAATTGACCGACCGCGAGGGCCGCCTGCTGGCGTCCGCCACCTCGACCCTGTTGGTGATCTCGGCTTGAACGCGCCCGTCCTCACCGTCGAGAGCCCGGCGAAACGCCGCCTCGCGCTTGGCCGGAACGCGATCGTCGTCGCGGCGGTGGCGTTGTTGGTCGCTGTGGCCGGGATCGCCTGGCTGATGGCGCCGCCGAGCTCGGAGAGCACGGACAATGCCTATGTGAAGGCGGACAGCAGCCTGGTCGCGCCCAAGGTCGGTGGGCTGGTCGCCGCCGTGCTGGTGAAGGACAATCAGCGCGTGCGCGCCGGCGATCCGCTGGTGCGGATCGATCCCCAGGAATTCGAGGCGAAAGTGGCGGCGGCCGAAGCCGCGGTGGCGGATGCGCGCGCCGGGGTGCTCGGCGCGCGCGCCGCGCTCGCGGCCCTCGCCGCCGACGAGGCGCTCGCCGCGGCCCAGGTCCGCGCGACCGCGACCGCGATCGCGGCGGCCAATGCCGAGCTGACCCGCGCGACCGCCGACCGCGCCCGGTTCGAGGCGCTCTCCGATCGGGGGTTCGCCACGCGGCGCGATGCCGAGCGGGTGCTGGCGACCGAGGTCGCGGCCCGTTCCAATCTCGATCGCTCCCAGGCCAATCTCGGCGTCAGCAGCGAACAGTCGGCCGTAACGCGCGCGCGCCGCCCCATTCTTGTCGCGGACCTCGCCAAGGCGGAGGCCGTGCTGGCCCGCGCCCGTGCCGCGCTCGATCTGGCGCGGCAGGATCGCGGCCACGCGCTGGTCCTGGCGCCGATCGACGGAGTGGTCGGCAACCGGCGCGTGCAGACGGGCGACTATGTCCAGCCCGGTTCACTGCTGATGAGCGTGGTGCCGCTGCACGCGCTCTACGTCATCGCCAATTTCAAGGAGACGCAGACGCGCGACATGCATCCCGGTCAGGCGGCGACGATCGCCGTCGACGCGCTCGACGGCCAAAGGCTGACCGGGCGGGTCGAGAGCTTCGCGCCCGGTTCGGGGAGCGAATTCACGCTGCTGCCGTTCGAGCCGGGCTCCGGCAACTTCACCAAGATCGTTCAACGTGTCGGCGTCCGCATCCGGCTCGATGAGAAGCAGCCCGCTTTCGCGCGGCTGCGCCCGGGCCTGTCGGTAACGGCGCGCGTCACGCTTCGCTGACGGCTCTGCCCCCGGGGGGTGGCCCCATGAGCCGGCTCGTCGCTTTCGCCAGGACCGGCCTGTTCGCGATGCTCGGGGCGGAAAAATCAGCGTGCCTGGCGCGCGACCCGGCGCTTGATCCGGCTGAAGGCGATCGGAGTCACGCCGATATACCGGGCGATGTCCGCCTGTTGCAGCCGCTGGACCAGCGCGGGCTCGTGGCGCAGCAAATCCAGATAGCGGGCTTCGGCGCTCTGGCAGAGCAGGGCCTCTTCTCGGGCTTCCTTGCGCGCTCGCAACCAAGCCTCGAACCCGGCATATGCCGCCCGGATCGCGGGATTGTCGTTCAGCCGCGCGGTGAACCAGGAAGACGGCAACGCAACGATCGTCGACGGCTCCAAAGTGGTCGCGGAAAATCGAGCATCGGCGTCGCTGGTGCCCGCGCCGAAGACGCCCAGATCGACGATAAAGCTCTTGATCCGCTCACCGCCCTCGGGGGTGAGATAAGCAAGCTTCACCAGCCCGGCGCACAGCACGTAGAGCGCGGGTGTCGTACCACCCTGCGTCATCAACGCCGTCCCGCGGGGCAGTGCGACCGGACGCCAGAGCCGGTCGCGACACGCCTGCTCGCGCAAGGGATGCAGGAAGCCTTCGATCTCTAAACCCTGGTTCATCGCTATCCACCCCGGATGCGGCAGAGGAAGCGTCGTGACAAGACGAGGGTGGTCGAGCAATGAAAAAGCTTCTTTCCGGGCCGTCCAAGATCGTGCTGACCGGCGGCACCGACGGGATTGGCCGGGTTCTTCGCGACCGGTTGCTCGCGCTGGGGCATCAGGTGGTGGTCGTCGCGCGGCGGGCGGGCGAGATGGAAGACGCGCCCGGCCTTCACGGCATGACCTGCGATCTGTCGGACCCGGCCTCGGTTCGGGCGATCGCGCGTTATTTGGCGCGCGAGCACGCCGATCTCGATCTGCTGATCAACAATGCCGCGATCCAATATCCCCACGCGCTGACCGACCCGGCGCTGGACCTTGATCGTATCGAGGATGAGATGGCGGTGAACCTGCTCGCCCCGGCCATTCTCGCCCACGCGCTGGTGCCGGTGCTCCGCGCCGGCGGTCGTCCGGCGGGCGTGGTCAATGTGAATTCCGGGTTGGCGGTTTTCCCCAAGCGGCAGACCGCGCTTTACTGCGCCACCAAGGCGGGCCTGCACAGCTTGTCCGAGAGCCTGCGTTATCAGCTCGCGGGCACCAACGTCGCGGTGATCGAGGCTTTCCTGCCCCTGGTCGATACCGGCATGACGGCGGGGCGCGGCAGCGGAAAGATGAGCGCGGCGGCCGCCGCCGATGCCATCCTGGCCGGGATCCTGGCGGGCAAGCGGCATATCTGGATCGGCAAGGCCAAGCTGGTGCCGATACTGGCCCGCATCGCGCCGTCGCTCGGCCGAGCGGCGCTGCGCGGTTCGTGAGAGTCGGTTTGAAAAAGGCGCGGTCAGCGCATTTCCAAACAGGCTCCAACGATGAGGCGCTTGTCGCCCCGTTCCTCAGCCTCGGCCGGATAGGCGGCCGTCGGACGAGGCATGGCCGGGGCGGCCCGTCGCGCGGGCAAACCGCTCGCGATACTCGCCGGGTGACAGCCCCACGCGCTTGCGGAAATGGTGCCGCAGCGTCTCGACGCTGCCGAACCCGGCGGCGAGAGCGACTTCCTTCGTCGATCGGCGCCCTTCCTCGAGCAGTTGCTTGGCCGCATCCACCCGGAGATCGGCCAGCCATTCGCCGGGCGTGGTGCCCGTCGCTTCGGCGAAGCGGCGCAGAAAAGTGCGTTCGCTCATCCCGGCGGCATCGGCGAGATCGGCGATGCGGTGCTCGCGGCTCAAATCGGCGCGCATCCGATCGAGCAGCGGCGCGAGCCGTCCTTCCTGCGCGCGCGCGACAGGCCGCTCGACGAATTGCGCCTGCCCCCCTTGGCGGTGCGGCGCCATCACCAGCCGCTTCGCGACCATGTTCGCCTTACCCGGGCCGTGATCGAGCCGCACGAGATGCAGCAACAGATCGATCCCGGCGGCGCTGCCCGCCGAGGTGAACAGCGGCGCGTCATCGACATAGAGTACCGAGGCATCGACGGTCACCGCCGGAAAGGCGGCGGCGAACGCCTCGGCATAGCGCCAATGCGTCGTCGCTCGGCGCCCGTCGAGCAGGCCGGTCGCGGCCAGGACGAAAGCTCCCGAGCAGATCGAGGCAAGCCGCGCGCCGCGCTCATGCGCGCGGCGCAGCGCATCGATCAACGCCGCCGGCACTGGCTGATCGATGCCCCGCCAGCCGGGCACGATGATCGTATCGGCGTCCTCCAGCGCCTCGATGCCCGCCTCCGCCATCACGCGCAGCCCGCCATTGGCGCGCAGCGGCCCTGGCGAAACCGAGGCGGTGGTGAAGCGATACCAGCCGTCTCCCATCTCCGGCCGGGGGAGCGCGAAAATCTCGGCGGCGATGCCGAACTCGAAGGTGCAAAGCCCGTCATAAGCGAGGGCGACGACGCGGTGCGGCGGGCGTGTCGCTGGAACCAAACTTGGCATGATCCTAACGGTAATTGGCAATCCCGCCAGTCGCAACATTGCTAACCCTGCTGCCGGCAGAATTTGTTGAAGGAGCTCGCCATGTCCAATGCCGTCACCGCCATTCCCGCCGCGTCCGCCGAGGCCGCGATCGCCCATTTCGAAGCGGAATTCGCGTTCGAGACGGACTGCTGGGACACTCATGAGGCGCTCGCCTCGGGCGATCCCGGCTTCGTGCTGCTCGATGTCCGCGGACCCGCGCTGTTCGCCAAGGGGCATGTGCCGGGCGCGATCAACCTGCCGCATGGTAAGATCATCGCTTCCAAGCTGGCGGCGTGGCCCGAAGACACATTGTTCGTCACTTATTGCGCCGGGCCGCATTGCAACGGCGCGGCACGCGGCGCGCTGCGGCTCGCCAAGCTGGGCCGGCCGGTGAAGATCATGGCCGGCGGCGTCACCGGCTGGCTGGACGAGGGCTTTGCGCTTGCCCGCGGGACCGTCAATGCCTGACCAGCGGTCACCGTCCCGCGCGGCGGTGACCATCGTCACGCATCGGGGCCTCCCGGCGGGGGCGCCTGACGATCAGCTTTTGGCCGATGCGCTCACAAGACTCGGCGTATCGTCCCGCTTCGTGCCTTGGGACGCGCCGGGCATAAACTGGGCGCAGACGCCGCTGACGATCGTGCGTTCCGCTTGGGATTATCATCGCGCGCCGGCGCGGTGGCTGACCTGGATCGAGCACGTCGCCGCTTGGACGACGCTGATCAACTCGCCCGCGATCCTGCACTGGAATACCGACAAGCGCTATCTGCGCGCCTTGGCGCACGCCGGCGTCGCTTGCGTGCCGACCGTCTTCGTCGCGCCGGGCGAAGCCGTCTCGCTCCAATCGATCGCGCGGGATCATGGCTGGAACGACGTGGTGGTGAAGCCCGCCATCGGCGCCAGCGCCGCCGGCGCCATGCGGTTCAACGATGCCGCCAGCGATGCGCGGGGCGAGCGCCATCTCGCCGATCTCCTCGCCCGCGGCGTCGCGCTCGTGCAGCCTTATCTGCGGGAGGTGGAGACCGCGCGCGAGCGTTCCTACGTGTTCATCGGCGGCGCGTTCGCGCATGCCTTCAGCAAGGGATCGTTCAATACCGATGCCTCGGGCGGCGCCGCGATCCTTCCGCATGCCGCGATCTCGGCCGAGCAGGTGCTCGCCGAGGCGGCACTGAGGGCGGCGCCTGAAGCGCCGCTCTACGCGCGTGTCGATCTGGTCCCCACGGCGCGCGGTCCCCTGGTGATGGAGCTCGAACTCATCGAGCCGGATCTGGGGCTGCGATCGCGCCCCGCGGGCGCCGAGCGGCTCGCGCGGGCCTGCGTCGACTTGGGGGGCTGAGTGTCTGTTTGGAAATGCCCTGATCACGTATTTCGCGTCACCGGCGCGCACCCGCCATCGCGGTCGAAAGTGGTTCGATGATCGAGCGCTCCGGATGGCGCCGGCGCGGCGGACATCAGGGAGATCCGCCGCGCGGCCGCTTGCTTGGGGGATGGGCGGTCAGACGAAGAAGTGTGAGCGCGTCCCACGGCTCGCCGCTTCGACCGGGCCGGCATCGAAGATGCGGGTGGTGTAGGCGATATCGAGCGTGGCGGTTTCGGTCGGGAAATAGTCGGTGACGAAGCGCGTCGCGTTCTCCAGCGTGTCGAAGGCGTAGAAGCCGCCGACCGATCCGGTATGGACGCCCGAGAGCCAGGTCTTGTGCAGCAGGCCGGGCTGCGCCTTCAGAATCGGGTTCATGTCGCGCCACGGCGCTTGATCGAAAGGCGCGGAAATCTGCCCCTCGGTGTAGACGAACGCCCCCGGCCGCCGCGTCACCTGCCCGCCGAAATGGACGCTGTTGAGATAGCGGCTCGCTTCCTCGACCACGTCGCCGTCAAACACGCGCGTGGTCTGCGCGACGCCGAACTTGCGGGCCTCGCCGGGGAAATAGCCGGTGACGAACTTCTTGGCGTTCTCGATCGAGTCGAACTCGTAAAAGCCGCCGACCGATTGGTTCACGCCCCAGAGCCAGGTCTTGTTGCGGAAACCGGGCTGTTCGAGGATCACCGGGTTCAGCTGGCGCCAGGGCGCCTGATCGAACGGCAGCGCGTTCTGCAGCTCGGTATACACGAAGGCTTTGGCCATCTCTTTCTTCCTTTGCTGACGTGGCGACCCATAAACACCGATCGCTCTCTTCATGTAGACGTCGAGTGCTCTCTATGCAAGGAAAAAGAGCGATCGGTATCTTTAGGAGTGGGACGGTCGTCGGCGCCGACGGAGGGTGAGGGGCGCTATAGACATCGGGCGCTCCTTAAGCCTATAAAGAGCGACCGGTGTTATTGAGGAAGCGTTATGCGCTACAGCGCCCAGCACAAGGAAGAGACACGGCGGAAGATCCTAGACGCGGCGGCGCGCCGCTTCCGCGCGCAGGGCTATGACGGCCTCGGGATCGACGGCCTCGCGCAAGCGGCGGGAGTCACCAACGGCGCCTTTTACGGCAATTTCGCGTCGAAGGCCGATGCTTATCGCGAGGTGGTGGTCGCCGGGCTCGACGCGCTCGAAGAGGGGATCGCGCAGTTTCAGCGCGAGAGCGGCGACGATTGGATCGCGGTGCTCGCCGATTTCTATTTCAGCCCGCCCAAGATCGATTGCGCCGAAAATGCCTGCGCGCTGCCCAGTTTCGCGCCCGAAGCGGCGCGCGCGCCGATCGCGACCCGCGCGGCGTTCGAAGCCGCCTTGCTCCGCGTGAAGGATCGGCTCGAGGCGGGGCTTGATGGTGACGATGCCGACGCGCGCGCCTGGCGCATGCTCGCCCTGTTCGCCGGCGGAGTCACCCTCGCCCGGGCGGTGCCCGATGCCGAACTGTCACGCCACATCGCCGCGATCGCGCGCGAGACGGTGACGGCGCTGGCACAACCGAAGACGGAGCAACCGCGATGACGATCCACGAAGAACCGCGCCCCCCCTTGCCGCCCTTCACCGCCGAGACGGCGCGGCTGAAAGTCCGCGCCGCGGAAGACGCCTGGAATAGCCGGGATCCGGCGCGGGTCGCGCTCGCCTATACGCCCGATAGCCGCTGGCGGAATCGATCGGAGTTTCCGCGGGGTCGCGCCGAGATCGAGGCGTTCTTGACCCGCAAATGGGCGGCCGAGCACGAGTACCGGCTCATCAAGGAACTCTGGGCTTTCTCCGGCGATCGCATCGCGGTGCGTTTCGCCTATGAGTTTCATGACGCGGACGGCCGCTGGTTTCGCGCCTATGGGAATGAGAATTGGGCATTCGCCCCGAGCGGCCACATGCACACCAGGATCGCAAGCATCAACGATCTGGCGATCGGCGAAGCCGATCGGCTGTTCCGCTGGCCGCAAGGCCGGCGCCCGGACGATCATCCTGGCCTCAGCGAGCTTGGTCTTTGACACGCCCCGCGCCGCGCCACCGCCGGCTTCCAGCCGTCAAGCGAACAAGCGGCCGCGGCAATAGCCCTGGGCGGCGGCGATGAAGGCGCTGACATTGGCGGTGCGGCGCCGATTGGCCTGGAACAGCAGGTTGACCGGCCAGGCCGGGGGCTCCAACGCTTCGAGCAGATAGCGGAGCCGCCCCGCGCGTACATGATCGACCACTTGGTAGGAGAGGGCGCGCGCGATCCCGGCGCCCGCCACCGCGGCGGCGACCGACGCCTCGACGCTGTCGGTAAGGAGCCGGGGTTCGCAGCGGATGGCGGGGCGGCCCTCTGCGGTGAAACGCCACTCGCCATTGGGCGCGAGGCGTTCGAAGACAATCAGATCATGACCATGAAGATCGGCGACCTGGCGGGGCTCGCCGCGTCGTTCGAGATAATCGGGGCTGGCGACGAGCACGCGGCGAACCTCGGCCAGCCGCGCCGCGTGCAAGGCGCTGTCCGAAAGGTCGGCGATCCGCACGGCCACGTCGATGCCTTCCTCGACCAACCGCACGACCCGGTCGCTCAGCGTCAACCGCACGGTCAGCGCGGCATGCTCGCGCATCAGGCCGGTCACGATCGGCAGAATGTGCATCTGGCCGAACACCGAGGGGGCGGTGACGATCAACGTGCCCCGCGGCGACTGGTCCTCGCCGCGCAGCGACCGGTCGGCGTCGTCGAGATCGTCGAGCACCCGGCGGCAGCGCTCGACATAAGCGGCGCCCTCCGGCGTAAGGCTGACCGCGCGCGTCGTCCGCCGCAGCAGCATCACCCCGAGCGACCGTTCGAGTTCGGCGATGCCGCGGCTGGCCGCCGTGGGCGAGACGCGCATGCGCCGCGCCGCTTCGACGAAGCTGTGATGCTCGGCGACCAACACGAAGGTTCTGAGCGCGGTCAGTCGATCCATATTCCTGCGCCTCCCGCGATAATGAAGTGCGGCGTCATTCTATTATCTTCGATTGAGAAAGGGAACATATGGGACGCGGGACGAGCGGACGCTCCTCCCGACCACCTTGCTCCCTGAAGGAGATGTTCCATGGCCCGCCTGCCCATCCCGACCCCTGACACCGCGCCCGCCGCCGCGCGGCCGCTGCTCGACGCCGTCAACGCGAAGCTCGGCGTCATCCCCAACATGTTCCGCCTGATCGCCAACTCGCCCGCGGGGCTCGAGGCTGTCCTCGGCCTGAACGGCGCGCTCGGCAAGACGCTCGACGTGAAGACCCGCGAGCGGATCGCGCTCGCCGTCGCCGCGGTCAATGGCTGCGACTATTGCATGAGCGCGCACACCTATCTCGGCCTCAACCTCGCCAAGCTCGACGAGGCCGAAGTCGCCGCCAATCGCCTCGGCCGGTCGAACGACGCGAAGGCCGATGCCGCTATCGGCTTCGCGCGCAAGGTCGCCGAAGCGCGCGGCAAGGTGAGCGGCGCCGATGTGTCGGCGGTGAAGCTCGCCGGCTATACCGATGCCCAAGTCGTCGAGATCGTGCTCGTCGTCGCCGAGAATTTCCTCACCAATCTCGTCAACAATGTCGCCGAGACGGACATCGACTTTCCGGTCGTGACCGCCCGCGCCGCCTGATCCACCGGGCGTCCGCGCCGCGGCGCCCACGTCCCCCAAAGAGCGCCGTTGATGGGAAGCAGGGGTCCGCCATGGCCCGTGCCCTCAAGCGATGGCGCGCATCCAAGGAGTTGTCGTCATGCACCTCAAGTCTCTCCCCGCCACGCTCGCAGTCGCCATGTTGTTGAGCTCGACCGCATTGCCGAGTGGCGGTGTCGCGTTCGCCAAGCCCGTCGCTTCGGCGGCGCCCGCCACCTATGCGATCCCGGCGCGGCCGATCTTTTACCGCACGGTCAAGGTCGACGGGCTCGACATCTTCTATCGCGAGGCCGGGCCGAGGGACGCGCCCGTCATCCTGCTGCTGCACGGCTTCCCGTCGTCGAGCCACATGTTCCGCGATCTCATTCCGCTGCTCGCCGACAAATATCACGTGATCGCGCCCGATTATCCCGGGTTCGGTTACTCGTCGCAGCCGGACCGCGCGCGGTTCAACTATACCTTCGACAATCTCTACTCGGTGGTGGACAAGTTCACCCACGCGGTCGGCGCGGAGAAGTTCGCGATCTATGTGCAGGACTACGGCTCGCCGATCGGCCTGCGCTTCGCCCTGCATCAGCCCGAGCGGGTCACCGCAATGATCGTCCAGAACGGCAACGCCTATGATGTCGGGCTCGCGCCGATCTGGGACCCGATCAAGGCCTATTGGGCCGAGAACACGCCCGAGCGGCGGGAGGCGCTGCGCGCGTTCGTCACCGAACGCACGACGGTGTTCCAATATAGCGAAGGCGTGCCGGCCGAGCGCCGCAACCCCGATGCGTGGCGCAACGACCAGGCGATCCTCGACCGGCCGGGCAATGATGAAATCCAGCTCGATCTGTTCGGCGATTACCGCAACAATCTGAAGCTTTACCCGGCGTTCCAGCAGGCGTTCCGCGACAATCAGTTCCCGACGCTGATCGTATGGGGGAAGAACGATCCGATCTTCACCGTGCAGGGCGCGGAAGCGTTCAAGCGCGACCTGCCCAAGGCGGAGCTCCACTATCTCGACGCGGGTCATTTCGCGCTGGAAACCGAGGCGCCGACCGTCGCGGGCTATATCCGCGATTTCCTGCCGCGTGCCCTGAAGAAGCGCGGCTGAGCCATGCCGGGCCGGCCCTCGGGTCTGGCCCGGCAGCCTTTTTCGCCGTTACGCTCCATCACCGCCGACGCGCGATCCGGAAGCGCAGCACCCCGCCGCGGACCAATTCGCGGTGGTCGATCACCCGGGCGTGACGGCGGCCGCCGAGCGTCGCGCCCCGCGCATAGCTGTCGGCGCCGCCCCCGGGGGCGACGATCTCCAGACTGCCCCCGGCGAGCTTCAGCCGTGCCCGCGTAACCAGCGGCCGGCCCAGCACATAGGCGCCGCTCGCCGGCTCGAGGGGATAGAAGCCGAGCGTGGCGAAGACGTACCAGGCGCTCATCTGGCCGCAATCATCATTGCCGATGATCCCGCCGCGATCGTCCTTATAGAATTCGTCGGCGATCCGGGCGACGAGCCGCTGCCCGGTCCAGGGGCGGTCGGTATAAGCGTAGAGCCAGGCGACATGGTGGCTTGGCTCGTTACCATGGGCATATTGGCCGATCATCGCTTCCTGCCCCAGATAGGCGGCGCCGGCGCTGGGCCTCAGCGCGAAGAAGAAGCGATCGAGCATCGCGCGGAAATTGGCCGGGCCGCCCATCGCCGCGATCAACCCCGACGGATCGTGGAGCCCGGGCGTCCAGCTATATTGCCACGCATTCGCCTCCGTATAGTCGCCCGGGTTGTTGAGCGGCGAGGTGGGGGTGAGGGGGTCGAACGGGGTGCGCCAGGCGCCCTTGCTGTCGCGCCCGCGCGCGAGCCGCGTCGCGGGATCGAGCAGGTTTCGCCAATCCCCCGCGCGCGTGGCGAAGCGCGCGGCGAGGTCGGTTCGACCCAGCCGCCGCGCCATCCGCGCGATCGCGTCGTCGCCGATCCCGGCCTCCAGCGTGCGCGATACCGCCTCGCCGCCGGCGACATCGAAGGGATAATAGCCATATCGGTCATAGACCGACCAATTGGAGAGGCCGTGATCGACGCTCGCCGTGCGCGCCATCGCCGCCAACGCCCGCGCGCCGTCGAACCCGCGAAACCCCTTGGCCCAGGCGTCGGCGATCACCGGCAGCGCCGGCTCGCCGATCATCGTGCCGGTCTCGCCGCCCCAGATCGGCCACATCGGCAAGCGCCCGGCGGCATCGGCGTGATCGAGCATCGTCTGGACGAAGTCATTCACCCGCTCGGGTACGAGCAGGGTGTAAAGCGGGTTGGCCGCGCGGAACGTGTCCCAGAGCGACAGGGTGGAATAGCGCTCGCCATGCGCCGCCCGGCGCACCGTGCCATCCGGCCCGCGCCAGCGCCCGTCGACATCGGTGATGAGGGAAGGGTGAAGAAAGGCATGGTAGAGCGCGGTGGTGAAGATCCGTTGCTGACGTTCCGGCGCGGTGATCGTGGCGCGTTCGAGCAGCGCCTCCCAGGCGTCGCTGGCGGCGGCGGCGACCGCATCGAAGTTCCAGCCGGCGATGCTCTCGCGATTGGCGCGCGCGCCATCGACATCGACGCTCGACAGACCGATCTTGGCGCGCAGCACTCGGCCCGGGCCGAGATCGAACGCCAGCAGATAGCGCGCGGCCTTGTCGCCGGGGCGCGGCGGCAGCGTCACCGCCTCGGCGATCCGGTGATCGAAGGCGAGGCTGAAGGCGATGGTGCGCGTCGTCCAGTTGCGCCGCCGCTGAACGCCCTCGACACCGTCATCGGTGACGCGGGTGTCGCTGGCCAGTACCGGCTGACGGTCGGTGAGGAAGGTGAGCCCGTGCTGCAGATCGACCAGCACCCACACCCGGCCGGCGCGCGCGAAGGTGTAGCGATGGATGGCGGCGCGCAACCCCGCGCTAAGCTCGACGCGCACGCCATTGTCGGCGAGCGTTACCGCATAATAGCCGGGCCGCGCGGTCTCGCTCGATTTCGCATAGCCGCTGGCCATATCGTCGCGCCGGGTGGCGCTGGGCATCAGCAGGACGTCGCCCAGCTCGGGAATTCCGCTTCCGCTCGCCCGGTTTTGCGAAAAGCCGATGATCCGGGGCGCGCGATACTGATAGCCGGAGGTATAGTCCCACCCGCTCTCCGCATTGTCGGGCCCGGGCTGAACCATGCCGAACGGCAGCGACGGCCCGGGAAAGGTGTGGCCGGTGCCGTCGGTGCCGATGAACGGATCGACCAGATCGACCGCGCGCCGCGCCTCCACCGCCGTCGCGCCGAACAGCAGGGCGAGGGCGAGGAGCAACCGGATCATCGTCACCTCGCCACCTCATAGAGCACGGGATTGATCGGCGAGGCCGCGATCTCACCCGGGCGAACCCCGGGCAGCCAGGTGGCGAGATCGGTTGCCTGCATCGCATTCGCCGGCTCGGCGACGGCCATGTCGCGATCCATATAGATCATGGTCATCACCGATCGCGGCCGATCGCTGCGATTGGCGCCGGCACGGTGGAAGGTCCAGCCGGCATGGAAGCTGACATCGCCCAGATCGAACGGCGCGTCATCAAGCCTGAAGCCCCGGCTTTCCATCATCCGCGTGATCGCCGCCTCGCTTTCATCGCTGATCGGCAGGTCGCGGCCAAAGGCCTCGCGGTGGCTGCCGGCGTAGAAGGCGAGCGGCCCCATCTCCACCGGCACGGGCTGCAACGGCACCCAGGCGGTGACGCAGCGATCGCTGGCGAAGGGCCAATAATATTGATCGGCATGCGCCGGGGTGATCCCGCCCAACGGCTCCTTGTAAAGTGACTGATCATGATAGAGCCGCACGCCCGCGACGCCCAACAGCTGCGCGGCGATGCCCGCCAGGCGCTTGCCGAAGACGAAGCGGCGCACCGCATCGGATCGACGCCAGAGGTTCATGACCTGAAGAAAGGCGCGATCATAGGTGCTCCGCTCGGCGAGCGGCAGAGTCTGGGTGTTGAGCGCCAGCGTCAGCCGGGTGATCTCGCGCCCATGCGCTCGCACCACGTCGCTGGGGAGCACTTGTTTCAGCCGCACGAAGCCCTGCGCGCGGAAGCGGGCGATCGTTTCGGCATCGAGGGCCAGCGGGGTGTCGATGGGATCTGTCACGGCGCTTCCGGCTCGGCGGTTGCATTGGGAAGGGGCGGCATCAAAAGCTATTTATGGATCGCCCAACCGCCGCGGTTCCGCAACCTTTCGCTGACACGGTCCTCGCAGTGTTTCGCGAACCTTCGGCACGGGCCTGCCCGGCGATCCGGCGCCGCTTCCGCGCAACATCGCTTCGCGGCGCCGGCTCGAAACGCCGCTCGGCGCAACACGGGACGCCCGGACCCCGGGGGCGCACCGCTCGTTCTGCCCGGATGGCCGAGCCTAGTTCCCGCAGCGCGATCATCGCGGCGCTGATCGGCAATCTGCTGATCGCGCTCGCCAAGGGCATCGCCGCCGCGATCACCGGCAGTTCGGCGATGCTGAGCGAGGCGGTGCACTCGCTGGTCGATACCGGCAATCAGATGTTGCTGCTCTACGGCCAGCGCCGCGCGGCGAAACCGCCCGATGCGCGCCACCCCTTCGGCTATGGCCGCGAGCTGTATTTCTGGAGTTTCATCGTCGCCGTCCAGATTTTCGCGTTGGGGGCGGGCGTGTCGATCTACGAGGGCATCGTCCATATCGGCGCGCCCGAGCCGATCACCACGCCGTGGATCAACTTCGCGGTGCTCGGGCTGGCGTTCGTGTTCGAGGGGATCAGCTGGTATTTCGGCTGGCGCAGTTTCCGCGCGGTGCAGGGCGACAAGCCGTTCTGGCGGGCCTTCGTCACGAGCAAGGACCCGACGAGCTTCATGGTGCTGTTCGAGGATTCGGCGGCGCTCGCCGGCATCGTCGTCGCGGCGATCGGCACCGGGCTGGCGCTCTGGCTGCGGGCGCCGTGGCTCGATGGTGCCGCCTCGATCGTGATCGGTCTGCTGCTGGCGGTGGTGGCGACGCTGGTCGCGCGCGAGAGCAAGGAGCTGCTGATCGGCGAGCGCGCCGCGCCCGAGCTCGCCCGCTCGGTGCGGCAGGTCGCGGGCAGCGAACCGGGGGTGATCGCGGTGGTCGAGGTGACGACCGCGCAGCTTGCTCCCGATCAGGTGATCGCGAGCATCGCGCTCGAACTGGAGGATGATTTGCGCGTGCCCGAGGTCGAAACGCTGATCGAACGGCTCGAGCAACGCATCCGCGCCCGCCACGCCGAGCTGTTCCGCGTGTTCATCCGCCCCCAGCCGAGGACGAAAGCGTGAGCCCGCGACCTGGCGCGATCGCGCCGGCAACGGCGATTGATCGGTTGTCCCGCCGATCGGGCCAAAAGAAAAGGCCGCCCCCGAAGGAGCGGCCTTTCCCCATCAGCAAGCCTAAGCTTACTTGATCTCGACGGTCGCGCCGGCGGCTTCGAGCTGGGCCTTGATCTTCTCGGCCTCGTCCTTCGAAACGCCTTCCTTCACGGCCTTCGGCGCGCCTTCGACGAGCGCCTTGGCTTCGGTCAGGCCGAGCGAGGTGATCGCGCGGACTTCCTTGATGACGTTGATCTTCTTGCCACCGTCGCCGGTGAGGATCACGTCGAACTCGGTCTTCTCTTCGACGGCCGGGGCCGCCGCGCCGCCGGCGCCGCCGGCAACCGCCGCCACCGCGACCGGAGCCGCGGCCGAAACGCCCCACTTCTCTTCGAGCAGCTTCGAAAGTTCGGCCGCCTCGAGGACGGTCAGCTGGCTCAGCTGGTCAACCAGCGCATTCAGGTCTGCCATGTTCAATCTCCAATCAAATCAAATTGCGGTCGATAAATCGCCTGAAGATCAGGCCGCTTCCTTGTCCTTTTCCGCATAGGCGTTGAAGACGCGCGCAAGTTGCGCGGCCGGCGCCTGCGTGATCGAGGCGAGCTTGGCGGCGGGCGCCTGCAGCAGGCCGACGATCTTGGCGCGGAGTTCGTCCAGCGACGGCATCGTCGCCAGCGCCTTCACGCCGTCTTCGTTCAGGACGGTCGGCCCCATCGCGCCGCCGACGATCACGAACTTGTCGGTCGTCTTGGCGAAATCGACCGCGACTTTCGCCGCGGCCACGGGATCGACCGAGGTGGCGAGGCCGACCGGCCCGGTGAGCATGTCGCCCAGCGAGAGATAGTCGGTGCCACCCAGCGCGATCTTGGCAAGCTTGTTCTTCGAGACCTTGTAGCTCGCGCCGGCTTCCCGCATCTTGTTGCGCAGCGCGGTCGATTGCGCCACGGTCATGCCGAGATTGCGGGTGACGACCACCACGCCGACCTCGGCAAAAGTGCTGTTCAGCTCGGCAACGAGTTCGGCCTTTTGAGCACGATCCATGCCATTCTCCACGTAAACAAGCCCCGCCCTGGCGAACCGGGGCGGAACCGATTGCACCACGGGCAAACGGGCTGACCCGCCGGCCTGCGGCAGTTGTCCGTCAAAGGGGCATGGGAGTGGCGCGGCCACGGCAAACCGAGCGCGGGACTTGCACGTCCGGCGAGCGGCTATTCCATTCCCCGTCTAGACAGGAGATTAAGCGGGAGGCCCGCACCTGTCGTCTCGGACGGCGGCTTCGCGCGGACGCGAAGTCAGGTCGCGCGCCATAGCGGAAAGCCGCGCCGAGTCAAGCGGCGCGGCGCGCGGGCGATGATTTCGCCGCGGGCATCGCCACGCACCCTCGACTTGGCGACGACATTCTTTAGGGTCTTTGTGGAAAAGGCGCGCTGCGCCTTTTCCAAGGCGGTGCCGGCCCGCTCCCCCACCCGGCCACCCAGCGGGAGTATCATGTGGGCGGCCGGGTGGGGGAGCGGGCCGGCACCGCGAAATGCGCGGCCAGCGCATTTCCAAACAAAGACTTGGTGACGGGGAGGGCCCATGCAAATCTTGACGATCCAGCACTTCGCGGGCGCGGCAAACCAAAGCTTCGATCTGCGATTGGGCGAAGCGGGGCATGTGTTGACCTTGATCGAGGTCCGCCCGCTGCCGCCGCATCCTTTTCCCGGGATGCGGCGCGAGCCCTTTTCGCTGCTGTTCAAGAGCGCGTCGCAGCTGATCCTGCCGCAGCGGCTCTACCATCTGCGCCATGCGACGATGGGCGCGCTCGAGCTGTTCCTCGTGCCGATCGCGCGCGATCCGAGCGGCACGGTGTATCAGGCGATGTTCAACTGAAGAAGGATGGCGTTCGGGAAACACGTCATCGGAAGGCGCGCAGCACCGAAGCCATCCAACGGGACCGGGCGAAGACGCTGGATTGCTTCGCCGCGCTCGCGATGACGAGCTGGCATATTTTACGGTTATCGCGCTTCAAAGCGACAGGCGCATCGCTTGGTGGGTCTCGCCCGCCGGGCCCCGCGGTCGGAAGCCGAGCCGCGCATAGAGCCGCGCCGCGCGCGGATTGTTATGCGCCACTTGCAGCTCGATCGCCTCGGCGCCCGCCCCCCGCGCGCTCTGCTCGATCCAGCGCATCAGCGCGCCGCCGAGCCCCGTCCCGCGTTCGCCGGGCATCAGCCCGATATCGACGATCCGCCAGACGGGCGCGCTGCCCTGCAGGTAGAGCCGGCCGATCGGGCGCGCCACGCCGTCGTCACCGCGCCGCTCGATCACCCAGAAAGCGACCCGATCGAGCCGGGTGGTGAAGTGGACATGCTGCAGGTGGAATTGATCGGCGACGAACGCCGCTTTCTGGGCGGCCGTCCAGGGCATGAGCGCCAGCTCGGCCGCGCGGAACGAGGCGAACAACGCGAGCAGGAACGGCGCGTCAACGGCGGTCGCGGCGCGCAGCGTGACGGCGCGGCTCGCCAGCTCGATCGAGAGCGCGGGGGGTGGCGCGCTCGCCGCCGGAAAGCCGATCGCCGCGCCGGCCATGCTCAGGAAAAGGAAGGAAAAGTCCCGTAAAGCGCGATCGAATAGTTGAGCGCCAGGAAGGGTTGCTCATTGGCATGGGGTAGACCGCCCCCGGCGGGCGCGATCGTCGCGGGGGACATCGTCGTCGCGGCGCCCGTACCAAAGGGTGTGGCGACACTGTTGCCGCAATAGCCATAGCCCGCGTTGATCGTCGGGGTCTCGATCAGGGCGGTGGGGTCAGGCGGCGTCAGTTCGACGAGATTATGGTTGTGCGTGGGCAGTTCTTGCTGGGTGAGCGTGACGTTGAACGCCCCGAAGGTCTCGCCCACCTGCCTGGCGCTCAGCCCGGGCCCCTGGCCACTGCTACAGGCCTGGCGCGAGGCCATGTTTGGCAGCATGAAATTGGTCGTCCCATTGCCGCCGTAGATTACGCCGATCAGCGAGAACAACGCGGTGTTCTGCTGGATCGGAATCGTCTGCCCGGCGCAAAAGGCCCAATTATACGGCGCGAAGGAAAAGCCGTAGATTTGGATTTCGCCGACATATGGATCAGTCATCGATGGTCATCCCGGTTGGTGCGGCGACGGAAATCACGGCTGGCTGGGGAAAATCCCGCTGGTGGCGATGCAATAATTGAGCGTCAGCGTCGGCGCGCAATTCTCATGCGGCAGGTTGTTGCCCGTAAGGCTGAGCGTCGAGGCGGGGAAGGCCGCCGTCTCGGGCACCGCCGCGCTCGCGTAGAAGGGATCGCCCGTCACGCCCGCCGCGGTGACGTTCCCGCTCGGGCTCGCCGCCGTCGCGGGCGCCGTGGAGGCAAGCACATTGTGAAAATGCGCCGCCATCTGGTTGCCGAGCAGCGTCACTTGCTCGGTGCCCGAAGCCTCGCCGATCACATATTGGCTGAGGCCGGGCCCCTGGCCCTGATGGATCGGCACGCGGCCCCGAAGATCGGGCAGCGCGAACGTGCTGATGCCGTCGCCGCCATAAGTCGTCCCGATCACCGCATAAAGCGCGTCGTTCTGGGAGATGGGCAACAGGCCACCATCGCACAGCGCCCAACCGGTGGGAGCGCCGCGGAAATAGGGGAACAGGCGGATTTCGCCGAGATAAGGTGTGCTCACAAGGCCGACTCCCGTGCTGCTGGCCGGTCAATTCCGCGAGGGGAAGACGCCATATTGGCAGATGTTGAAGTTGATCACTTCATAGGGCTGCATGTTGCTGTGCGGCGCGTTGCCGCCGGTTTGGCTGGTGGGGCTGGCGGTGAGCGGCAGCAGCGCATTGGCCGGGCCGTAAAGCGTCGCGGTGCCGCCAAGCGCGGCGAACACCTCGCTGCCATTGTTGGCGGCGTCGCTCCCGGCGGCGGTGGTCGCGGCCATCAAATGGGTGTGCGGCGGCAGGTTCATCGCGAGCAGGGTGACGCTTTCCGTCCCCGCGGCCGTGCCCGGCGGCAAGGTCGGCGGCGACCAGCTGGGGTCCGCCGAGGTCACGCCGCCCACGGGGGTGCGGCTGCGCAGATCGGGCAGCGCGAAATTGGTGACCCCGTTGCCGCCGTAGATCGTGCCTAGCAGCGAGAACAGCGCCTGGTTCTGCTGGATCGCCAGCAAGCTGCCATTGCACTGCAGGAAATATTTCTGGGCGAAGTTGAAACCGGTCATCATGACCTGGCCGATAAAATAGTCCGACACCGGTTCTTCCTCTCGCTAATATGAACCAACCAAGGGCGGGCGCCAGTCCCACCCCAGCGATTGACCTGGTCGTTCGACAAACTGTTAAGCGATGTAGATCGAGGATCGAGCCTGCGACTGGCCCGCCTCACTATCGGTTCGTTACGGTGCAAGCTGCCCCAGTGAAAACATCCTGTCAACATGCTGTTTGCGGACGTAGGCCGCGATTATTGGCTTAACGGCTCGTCAATAACGTCGGCAGTCGGTCGCGGAGCAAGATTTTGACAAAATTACGTCAGTTTTCACGCGACGAATCGTTTCTGCGATGCTAGCGCCACCGATGGGAGCGAGTCGCGTAAGGGGGGAGCGATGGGGCTGAGCCAAGGGGCGTCCGTTGGTGTGCCGCGTCGGCATTTCGCGCTCTTCATGGTCTGGCTGTGTGCCATCTTCGCCAGCCTCACGTTCGCCGCGCCGGCACATGCTCAGCAGGATTGCACGATCACGGCGGCGGACCTGCCGTCGCTCAGGGTCACCGCGGGGACGACCAACAACACCATCCTCTCCAGCCTTTCGAACAGTACGTTTCGCGCCGCCGTGCAAGCGAAGTGCGGGGTCAACCCGCTGTTCATCCGCATCCGCGACGTGCCCAACAACACCAGCGCGCTGTCCGGCCAAACCTTCACCTAATAGCAGCGGCTCGACCGTAACCTTCACCGGACCGTTCGTGTACACGCCGGGCCCGAGCGTGGTCGGGACGGAGACGGTATTTCCCTACACCGACGGCGGGCGCCTGGTCCGCCTGGAAGCGTCGACCAGCGTCGCGTATACGATCGTCTATATCATCACCCTGCAAGTCACGGTCGACGCCGCCGCGCCGACCGTGACCGCGATTTCCCCCGCGCAGGGGTCCATCGCGGGGGGCACCTCGGTGGCGATCACCGGGACCAACTTCACCGGCGCGACGGCGGTGCGGTTCGGGACGACCGCCGCGACCGGCTACACGGTCAACAGCGCGACCTCGATCACCGCAACCGCGCCGCCCGGGACGGCGGGAACGGTGGACGTGACCGTGACCACCGGCGGCGGCACCAGCGCCACCAGCGCGGCCGACCAATTCACTTATCTCGCCCCACCGACGCTGACCGCAGCGTTCAGCCCGACCACGATCAATGTGGGCGGCACCTCGGCCCTGACCTACACCGTCACCAACCCGAACACCGCCACCAGCCTGACGGGGGTCGCCCTCAGCAATGCCGACCTCCCCTCGGGGCTTACCCTCGCCAACAACCCCTTGAGTAGCACCTGCAACGGAACAGTGAACCTTTCCAGCGGCGGCGGCGCCTCCCTGACCGGTGCGAGCCTCAACCCCAGCTCGAGCTGTACGATTACCGTGCAGGTGCAGGCCACGAGCGGGGGCAGCTACAGCTTCACGACCGGCGTGCCGAGCGCGAGCGGCCCGACGTCGCTCACCGGCGCCGCCGCCACGACCAATACCCTCACCGTGAACGCGCCGACGCTCGGCGTCGCCTTCGCGAACAGCGGCACCAATTATCAGGGGCTGACCGCGACCTACACGCTGACGCCCAGCGCGACGACCGCGACCGCGACGAGCGGCACGATCAACGCCACGATCACGCTGCCCGCGGGCCTCACTTTCGCCAGCGCGACCGGCACCGGCTGGACCTGCACCGGGGTCGCCGCGTGCAGCTATTCCTCGGCGATCGCCGGCAATTCGAGCGGCAACCCGCTGACGCTGGTGCTGAACGTGGCGGGCAACGCGACCGGGACGCTCAGCCCGAGCGTTCAGCTCTCGGGCGGCGGCGCGAGCAACATCCCGAGCGCGACCGCCTCCACGGCGATCACCGCGCCGTCGATCAGCAACGTCTCGCCGAGCTCGGTCTCGACGGCGGGCGGGACGACCGTGACGCTGACCGGCGCCGGCTTCTCGGCGAGCGGCAACACGCTCACCATCGGCGGCTCGGCGGTGACGATCGCGACGCAGAGCACGACCCAGATCACCTTCGCCGCGCCCGCCGGCCAATCGAACGGCGCGACGCCGCAGATCGTGGTGACCAATAGCGGCGGCGGCCAGGCGAGTTCGACCGGGCTCACCTTCGTCAGCCCGCCGGCGGTGACGAGCGTTTCGCCGACCTCCGGCACGACCGCGGGCGGGACGGTCGTCACGCTGACGGGCACGAACTTCACCGGCGCGACGGCGGTGACCTTCGGCGTGACGGCGGCGGCGGGCTTCACGGTCAACAGCGCGACCTCGATCACCGCGACCGCGCCGGCGGGCGCGGCGGGGACGGTGAATATAAGGGTCACCACACCCAACGGCACGAGCTCGACCAGCGCGGCGAACCAGTTCACTTATGTCGTGCCTGCGCCAACGGTGACCAGCCTCTCGCCGACCAGCGGCACGACGGCGGGCGGGACGGTGGTGACGCTCACCGGCGCCAACTTCACCGGCGCGACGGGCGTCAGCTTTGGCGCGACGGCGGCGACGAGCTTCACGGTCAACAGCGCGACGTCGATCACCGCGACCGCGCCGGCGGGCGCGGCGGGGACGGTGAATGTCACCGTGACCACAGCGGGCGGCACGAGCGCGACAGGGGCCGCGAACCAGTTCACTTATGTGACGCCGGCGCCGGTGGTGGCGACGGTCACGCCCTCGTCCGGAACCACGGCGGGCGGCACGGTGGTGACGCTAACCGGAACCGATTTCTTGTTCACTAACGATGTGAGCTTCGGCGGAGTGTCCGCCGCGAACTTCGTCGTGACCAGCGCCACCTCGATCATTGCCACTGCGCCCTCCCGCGCCGCCGGGACGATCAACATCACCGTCACGACGCCTGGGGGCACGAGTGCCACGGGCGCCAGTAATCAATTCACCTATGTGACGCCCGCGCCCACCGTGGCGAGCGTCTCCCCCACGTCGGGCACCACGGCGGGCGGCACCGTCGTGACGCTGACCGGCACCAACTTCACCGGCGCGACCGGCGTCAGCTTCGGCGCGACGGCGGCGACCAGCTTCACGGTGAACAGCGCTACCTCGATCACCGCCACCGCGCCGGCGGGCGCAGCGGGGACGGTGAACGTGACCGTTACGACGCCCGGCGGCACGAGCTCGACCAGCGCGGCGAACCAGTTCACTTATGTCGTGCCTGCGCCGACGGTGGCCAGCCTCTCGCCGACCAGCGGCACGACGGCGGGCGGGACGGTGGTGACGCTCACCGGCACCAACTTCACCGGCGCGACCGGGGTGAGTTTCGGCGCGACGGCGGCGACGAGCTTCACGGTGAACAGCGCGACCTCAATCACCGCCACCGCGCCGGCGGGCGCGGCGGGGACGGTGAATGTCACCGTGACCACAGCGGGCGGCACGAGCGCGACAGGGGCCGCGAACCAGTTCACCTATGTGACGCCTGCGCCTGTGGTGGCGACCGTCACGCCGTCGTCGGGCACGACGGCGGGCGGGACGGTGGTCGCGCTCGAGGGAGCCAATTTCTCCGGTGCGACCGGGGTAAGCTTCGGCGGAACGCCGGCCGCGAACTTCATCGTGAACAGCGCCGCCTCGATCACCGCCACGGCACCCCCCCGCGCCGCCGGGACGATCAACATCACGGTCACCACAGCGGGCGGCACGAGCGCGACAGGGGCCGCGAACCAGTTCACCTATGTGACGCCCGCGCCCACCGTGGCGAGCGTCTCCCCCACATCGGGCACCACGGCGGGCGGCACGGTCGTCACGCTGACCGGCACCAACTTCACCGGCGCGACGGCGGTGCGCTTCGGCGCGACGGCGGCGACCAGCTTCACGGTCAACAGCGCGACCTCGATCACCGCGACCGCACCGGCGGGCGCGCCGGGGACGGTGGACGTCACCGTGACGACGCCGGGCGGCACCAGCGCCACGGGTGCCAACGACCGCTTCACTTATTTCACGCCGACGCTCACCCTCGCGCCGACCACGCTCACCAACCCCGTCTATGGCACGCCCTATAGCCAGACGGTGACCGCGAGCGGCGGCAACGGGACGTACAGCTATGCGGTGACCGCGGGCGCGCTGCCCGCCGGGCTGACGCTCTCCACTGGCGGGACGCTCTCCGGCACCGCGACCGTCACCGGCACCTTCAACTTCACCATCACCGCGACCGACACGTCGGCGCCGCCGATCACCGGCTCGCGCGCGTACAGCGTCACCATTGCCGCGCCGACGATCGTGGTGTCGCCGTCCAGTCTGGTCGCGGTGGTCAACCCCTCGCCGGGGAACAGCTACACCACCGCGATCAGCGCGACGGGCGGGATCGGGCCGTACAGCTTCACCGTGACCGCGGGATCGCCGCCGCCGGGGCTGACGGTGTCGAGCACCGGTGTCTTCTCCGGCACGCCGACCGCGGGCGGCAGTTTCAGCTTCACTGTCACCGCGACCGACGCGGGCGGCTTCACCGGCAGCCGCGCCTATACCGTGCCGGTCAATCCGCCTTCGCTCGCGATGACACCGACGACCCTGCCGGGCGGCACCGGCGGCACCGCCTATAGCCAGACCTTGGGCGTGATCGGCGGCGGCACCGCGCCCTTCACTTATAGCCTGACCGCCGGCGCGCTGCCCCCGGGGCTCGCGCTGTCGGGCGCCGGCGTGCTTTCGGGCACGCCGTCCGCGACCGGCACGTTCAACTTCACCGTCACCGCGACCGACAGCAGCACCGGCACCGGCCCCTACAGCGTCAGCCAGGCCTATAGCGTGACGATCGGCGCGCCGACGATCAGCATCGCGCCCGATGCGCTGAACGCGGCGACCGCCGGCCTCGCCTTTAGCCAGACGCTCACCGCGAGCGGCGGCAGCGCGCCCTATAGCTTCGCCGTGACGGCGGGAGCGCTTCCCGTGGGCACCACTCTTTCCGGTGCCGGGGTGTTGAGCGGTACGCCGATCACGCCGGGCACGTATAATTTCACCGTCACCGCCACGGCGACGGGCGGCTTCACCGGCACGCGCGCCTATAGCTGGACGGTCAACCCCTCCACCTTGGCCTTCACCCCGGCGACGCTCGCCAATGCGACGGTCGGCACCGCCTATAACGCGCCGCTCAGCGCGACCGGGGGCACCGCGCCCTATAGTTTCGCCGTGACCGCCGGCGCCTTGCCGGCCGGCCTCACCCTCGGCACGGCGATCTCGGGCACGCCGACCGCCGGCGGCACCTTCAATTTCACCATCACCCTCACCGATGGCGGCGGCGCGAGCACGAACCGTGCCTATACGCTGACGGTGGCGCCGCCGACGCTCGCGATCAGCCCGACGGCGCTCCCCGCCGCGACGCTTGGCACCGCGTACAATCAGACGCTCACCGCCAGCGGCGGCACCGCGCCACGCGCCTTCGCGGTGACCGCGGGCGCACTGCCGACCGGCCTGAGCCTGTCCACCGCCGGGGTACTGAGCGGCACGCCGACCGTCGCGGGCACCTATAACTTCTCGATCACGGTCACCGACAGCAGCACCGGCACCGGACCGTTCACCGCGGTGCAGGCCTATACGATCGTGGCGAGCGCGCCGACGATCACGATCGGCGGCAGCCCATCCGCCGGCACGGTGGGGGTCGCCTATCCCGGCGTCACTTTCACCGCGAGCGGCGGCGTTGGGCCTTATGGCTTCGCGGTCACGTCCGGGGCGTTGCCGGCCGGGTTGACCCTGTCGACGACGGGCACGCTTTCGGGCACGCCGACCGCCGGCGGCAGCTTCTCCTTCACCGTCACCGCGACCGATGCGCGCGGCTTCACCGGCGCGCAGGCGCTGACTCTCACCGTGGCCGCGCCGACGCTCGCGATCGGGCCGGGCAGCCTGGCGACGGGGGCGTTCGGCAGCGCCTATAGCCAGACCTTCACCCTGAGCGGCGGCACCGCGCCGGCGCGCTTCGCCGTCACCGCCGGCGCGCTGCCCGCCGGGCTCAACCTGTCCGCCGCGGGCGTGCTGAGCGGCACGCCCACGGCGGCCAGTACGTTCAACTTCACCGTCACCGCCACCGACAGCAGCACCGGCACGGGGCCCTACAGCGCCAGCCAGGCCTTCAGCGTGACGATCGCCGCGCCGACGATCACGCTCACCCCCGCCGCGCTTCCCGGCGGGAGTGTCGCGACTGCCTACAACACCGCGCTCACCGCGACGGGCGGTACCGGGCCGTACAGCTTCGCGGTCACTAGCGGCGCGCTGCCCGCCGGCGTGACGCTGGCGACCAACGGCACGCTCGCCGGCACGCCGAGCGCGGGCGGCAGCTTCAGCGTCACCGTCACCGCGACCGACGCGGGCGGCTTCACCGGCACGCGCGCCTATACCCTGGCCATCGCCGCGCCGACGCTCGCGATCGCGCCGACGACGCTGCCCGCGGGCCGCGTCGGCACCGCGTATGCGCAGAACGTCACCGCGAGCGGCGGCACCGCGCCCTATCGCTTCGCCGTAACCGCCGGGGCGCTGCCCGGCGGCGTCACGCTCGCGGCGGACGGCGCCTTGAGCGGCACGCCGACCAGCGCGGGCAGCTTCGCCTTCACCATCACCGCGACCGACGGCAGCACCGGCGCCGGCCCCTATAGCGTGGCCCAGGCCTATAATGTGACGATCGCCGAGGCCGCGCCCGTCGCCGGCGCGGTGACCGCGACCGTGGCCTATGCGAGCACCGGCAACGCCATCGCGCTCGCGCTGTCGGGCGGCCCGGCGACCAGCGTCACCGTCGCGAGCCCGCCGGGCAACGGCACCGCGACCGCGAGCGGGACGGGGATCAGCTATACCCCCGCGCCGACCTTCATCGGCACCGATCGCTTCACGTACACCGCGACCGGGCCGGGCGGAACCTCGGCGCCCGCCACGGTGACGGTCACCGTCGCGCCGCCGCCGCCGCCGGTCGTCACTAATCTGAGCGTCACCACCGCCTATCAGACGGCGCGCGCGATCGATCTGTCGCCGGCGGTGACCGGGGTCTCGACCGGCGTCGCGATCATGGCCGGCCCGGCGCACGGCGCCGCGACGCTGAGCGGCACGACGGTCACCTACACGCCGGCCGCCGGCTATATCGGCGCGGACAGCTTCACCTTCACCGCGAGCGGGCCGGGCGGAACCTCGGCGCCCGCCACGGTGACGGTCACCGTGGCGCCGCCACCGCCGCCGGTCGCCAGCGCCGTCAGCGTGACGACGCCCTATCAGACCGCGCGGGCGATCGATCTTTCGACCGCGGTGACCGGGGTCTCGACCGGGATCGCGGTGGCGACCGCGCCGACCAGCGGCACGACCAGCCTCAGCGGGACGACCGTCACCTACACGCCCAATGCCGGCTTCTTCGGCACCGACAGCTTCACCTATACCGCGAGCGGCCCCGGCGGCACCTCGGCGCCCGCCACGGTGACGATCACGGTCAGTACCCCGCCGCCGCCGGTCGCCACCGGCGGCAGCATCTCGACCGGCTTCGAGACAGCGCAGACGATCGACGTCGCGCGGCTGGTGACCGGCGTCTCGACCAGCATCGCGATCGGCACCCGCCCGACCAACGGCACCGCGACCGTGAGCGGCACGGTGATCACTTACACGCCCGCGACCGATTTCGCCGGCGCGGATAGCTTCACTTACACCGCGACCGGCCCGGGCGGCACCTCGGCGCCGGCGACGATCAGCGTGACCGTCGCGCCGCTGCCGCCGCCCGCCCCGGCGCCGCGCCAGGCGACGACCGACAGCAACCGCAGCGTGACCTTCGACGTGACGACGGGCCTGCGCGGCGCGCCGTTCACCGTCGCCATCGCCACCCCGCCGCCGAGCGGCCAGGCGAGCGTGCAGGGCGGGGTGATCAGTTTCACCCCGGCGCCCAACTCGCCGCCCAATGTGCGCTTCACTTTCACTGTCACCAGCCGCTTCGGCACCTCGCAACCCACTCCGATCGACGTAGCGGTGAACGTGGTGCCGGTGCCGGTGCCGCTGAAGACCGCGCAGACGCTCGCCGGCACGACGGTGACGGTGAATCTGACCGACGGCGCGACCGGCGGGCCGTTCACCGCGGCGACGCTGAGCGGTCCGCTCGATCCCTCGGTCGGCAGCGCGACGATCAGCCGGCAGGGCGACGGCTTCGTGCTGAGCTTCACCGCCGGCCAGACCTATGCCGGCGTCGCGCGGATCGGCTATACGCTCAGCAACAGCTACACCACCTCGGTGCCGGCGACGGTGGAGGTCACGGTGAACGCGCGGCCCGATCCGACGACCGATCCCAATGTCCGCAGCATCATCGATACCCAGGTGCAGACCAGCCAGCGTTTCGCGACGCAACAGATCCGCATTATCGGCAGCCGGCTGGAACAGCTGCACGATGGCGGCGGCACCGGCTTCACCAACCGGCTGACGATCGGCGGCAGCGTGATCACCAATTACGCACTGGGCGATATCGCGCTGATCAACGCCTATACCAGCTTCAACCCCTATGCGCGGCTGAGCTATGAGGGCGGCTATAACGCGCTCACCGGCGGCGCCGGCCGCTCGGCGGCGCTGCGCGGCGATCTGGGCGGGCTGGGCGGCGGCGCGCGGCCGATCGGGGCCGATCGCACCACCGGGCTCGGCGTGCTGAACGGCGCGGCCGGGGGCTTCGCGGGCGGCTTGGGCGGCACCGAGGGCGGCGGCTTCGACGCTGATGGCGCGCTCCGGGCCGGCGGCGCCAAAAGCTATGGCGGCGGCGACAACCCGCTCGGCGCCTGGCTCGGCGGCTCGATCGAGTTCGGCAACCGCGATCCGGTCGGTGGCAACGGCGCCTTCCGCTTCACCACCGGCGGCGTCACCGGCGGGCTCGACTATCGCTTCAGCGACAAGTTCATCCTGGGCGGCAGCATCGGCTATGGCCAGGACCTGACCGATCTGCAGAACGGCCAGGGCCGGGTGAGCTCGACGCAATATAGCGGCGCGATCTATGCGAGCGCGCAGCCGGCGCCCAAATTGTTCATCGACGGGCTGTTCGGCTATGGCCGCACCAATTTCGACACCCGCCGCCTGGCGCAGCAGACCGGCGCGACGATCACCGGCAACCGCGATTCCGAACAGATTTTCGCCGCGCTGAACATCACTTATGAATATCGCGGCAAGCGGCTGTGGGTCGCGCCTTATGGCCGGCTCGATTATGTCGGCTCGACGCTGTTCGATTACACCGAGCGCGGCGACAATGTGTTCGCGCTGCGGGTGCTCGATCAGTCGAGCACGCTCGTCACCGGCTCGGCCGGCCTGAGGCTGCGCTATGCGCTGCCCTTCGCCGGCGGCACGCTGACACCGACGGCGCGGGCGGAAGTGCAATATGATCTGGAACAGGGCGGCAGCGCGCGGCTGCGCTACGCCGATTTGGGCAACGGCTTCATCTACAGCTTCTCGTCGCAGCAATATTCGCGCACGCGCGCGCTGTTCGGCGCGGGGCTCAGCTACTTCATCCCGCAAGGCGTGAAGCTGAAGCTCGATTATGAAGGCACGGTGCTGAGCAGCGGCAGCAACCACCTGTTCCGCATCACCGCCGGTATCGCCTTCTAACGCGACGCGGCCGGCGGAGGCCATGGCGCCCGCTGCGTACCGCTGTTAGGGAGCCTGTCGCGCGCACCCCCGCGCGCGGCGGGAGGCACGCCCCATGGAAACGATCGCCGGCGATCTGCGCCAGATGCAGCGCACGCCGCTCCACCCCGAACATGTCGCGGCGCTGCGCGCGGTGGGCAGGGTGGTCGATTATCCCGCCGGCACCGTGCTCGCCGAGCCGGGCAAACCGATCGACCGCTTCACTTATGTCGAAAGCGGCGAGATCGAGGTGTTCAACCCGTTCACCGGCGACCGGCACTTGCCCAACACCCTCGGGCCGACCCAATTCATGGGCGAGATTTCGTTCCTGAACGGCGGTAATTGGGCGTTGCCGCTGCGCACCTGCCGCCCCACCCAGGTGATCGAAGTGCCGCGCGACAAGATGCTCGCGCTGATGGCGCAGACGCCGGAAATGAGCGACATCATCATCACCGTGCTCGCCGCGCGCCGCCGCCGTCAGCTCGACGATCGCGACAGCGCGCTGACGCTGATCGGCGAGGATGCCGATCTCGCGGTGCGGCGCGTGGCGGAGTTCGCCAGCCGGAACAAGATTCCGTACAGCTCCTATGCGCTCGGCACCGAGCAGGCGCGCACCGCCGCCGCCGCTTGCGAAACGCCGAGCGACCAGCCCGGCGTGATCTTCGGGCGCGGGCAATGGGTGGAGGAGCCGACCCCGCGCAAGGTCGCCCGCCTGCTCGGGCTCGACATGGAGCTGAACGAGGACGACGCGTTCGACGTGCTGATCGTCGGCGGCGGTCCCTCCGGCGTCGCGGCGGCGGTTTATGCCGGCGCCGAGGGCCTGCGCGCGCTGGTGGTGGAAGACCTCGCCGTCGGCGGCCAAGCGGGCACCTCCAGCCGGATCGAGAATTATATGGGCTTCCCCACCGGCATCTCCGGCGCCGATCTGGTGTGGCGCGGCGAGGTGCAGGCGATGAAGTTCGGCACCCGCTTCGTGATGCCCTATCGCGTCGCCATGCTCGACCAGCTCGCGGACGGCGCGTTCTGCGCGACGCTGGACGATGGCCGCCGGGTGCGCGCCCATGCGGTGGTGGTCGCGACCGGGGTGCAATATCGCCGCCTGCCGCTGGCCCGGCTGATCGAGTTCGAGGGCAAGGGCGTCTATTACGCCGCCACCGAGATCGAGGCGCGCTATTGCCGCGAGACCGAGGCGGTGATCATCGGCGGCGGCAATTCGGCGGGGCAGGCGGCGATGTACCTCAGCCGCAGCGCGCGCTGCGTGCGGCTGGTGGTGCGCGGGCGCTCGCTCGCCGCGTCGATGTCGAGCTATCTCAGCGAACGGCTGGAAGCGGCCGAGAATATCAGCATCGAATATGAGAGCGAGGTGGTGGCGCTGGACGGCGATGCCGAGGGGCTCACCGCCGTCACTATCCGCACCGCCGGGCGCGAGGACCGGGTGGTGCGCACGCGCGGGCTGTTCGTGATGGTGGGCGCGGCGCCCAACACCGGCTGGCTTTCCGGGCTGGTCGAGCTGGACGCCAAGGGCTTCATCGTCACCGGCCATGGATCGGCCTATGCCACCTCGCGCCCCGGCATCTTCGCGGTGGGCGATGTGCGCGCGGGATCGGTAAAGCGCGTCGCCGCGGCGGTGGGCGAGGGTTCGGTGGTGATTTCGAAGGTGTGGGATTTCGTGAACAGCTAGAGCACTTCCCGGCTGGGTAGCCACACGGTGACGGCGCGGATTTTGGCGCAGGGCTAGGAGCGAGGAGGGAGCGATGCCAAAGCATCGTGACCGACGAGCGACGACGCCATGCGCCAAAAGGCGCCCGCCCCTTCGGGGTTGCCCTGTGCCGCCCGGTGGACGTCGTCGCGACGCTTGCCCGGGCCACTCGGCCCGCGCCGCGCGCCGCTCCTTGCCACCGAACAGCACAGGGCAATCACGGTGTGTCTACCCAGCCAGGAAGTGCTCTAGGCAAACTGCAAAGCCTAAGCTCCTCCCCTGCAAGGGGAGGGGGACCACGCGAAGCGTGGTGGAGGGGTATCGCCCTCTATCTGCCGGGGACACCCCTCCGTCACCCGCTGCCGCGGGTGCCACCTCCCCTTACAGGGGAGGAGGAGTCAGGGTTCATTTTGCTCGCTTTCATTTTCAGGAACTCCCCCGCCCGTTGCGCGGTTGAATCGGCTCCGTATCGGAGACGAGCATGGCCGCGCGCGCATATTGGCAGGGGCAGATCAGGCTGGCGTTGGTCTCGATCCCGGTCGAGATCTATTCGGCGACCAAATCGGGCGCGGCCATCTCCTTCCGCCAGATCCACGAGCCGAGCGGCCAGCCGGTGCATTATGAGAAGGTCGTCACCGGCGTTGGCCCGGTCGATCCGGATGAAATCATGAAGGGCTATGAGATCGAGCGCGGGCACTATGTGCTGCTCGATCAGGACGAGATCGACGCGGTGAAGCTCGAATCGAAGAAGACGCTGGAGCTGACCCAGTTCGTCGACGCCGACGAGATCGACGTGCTCTATTACGAAAAGCCCTATTTCGTGATCCCGGCCGACGATCTGGCCGAGGAGGCCTTCATCGTGCTGCGCGAGGCGCTGCGGCGCGCGCGCAAGGTGGGCCTCGGCCAGCTGGCGCTGAGGGGTCGGGAATATATCGTCAGCCTCAAGCCCTGCGGGCGCGGGATGGTGCTGGAGACGCTGCGCTATGCCGACGAAGTGAACAAGGCGCAGGGCTATTTCCGGGACATCCCCGATGCCGAGCCCGACCCCGAACTGCTCGATCTCGCCACCGCGCTGATCGAGCGCAAGACCGCCAAGTTCAGCCCGGCCGAGTTCCACGATCGCTATATCGACGCACTGAAGGGCCTGATCGAGCGCAAGCGCAAGGCGAAGGGCAAAGTGATCGAGGAAGCCGAGGACGCGACGCCGAAGCGCGGCGCGAACGTGGTCGATCTGATGGCGGCGCTCAAGAAATCGGTCGAGGGCGGCCGCGCGGCGCCGGCCGAGGCCAAGCCCCCCGCGCGCCGGGCGCCGCGCAAGGCGGCGGCGAAAGCGCCGGCGAAGAAGCGGGCATGAGGATGAAGGCGGCGGCAGAGTGTTGCGCGAAGCTCCTCCCCCAAAGGGGGAGGGGGACCATTCGCGCAGCGAATGGTGGAGGGGTGACACCCTCTATCTGCCGTGGACACCCCTCCGTCACCCGCTACGCGGGTGACACCTCCCCCGCCGGGGGAGGAGCTTTTCGCAGCGCTAAAAGCTGACCGACGTCGTGCCCGATCCGCTCGCTACCTATCACGCCAAGCGCGATTTCACCAAGACCGCCGAGCCCGCCGGCACGCTCGAACCCGGCCAGGGCAATCGCTTCATCGTCCAAAAGCATGACGCGACCCGGCTCCACTGGGACTTCCGCCTGGAGCTGGACGGCGTGCTGAAGAGCTGGGCCGTCACGCGCGGGCCGAGCCTCGATCCGAACGAAAAACGGCTCGCGGTGCGCACCGAGGATCACCCGCTCTCCTATGCCGAGTTCGAAGGCGTGATCCCCGCCGGCGAATATGGCGGCGGCACGGTGATGCTGTGGGACGAAGGCAGCTGGGCGCCGATCAAGGGCAAGAGCGCCAAGGACCTGGACAAGGGCCATCTCCATTTCGTGCTGAACGGCGCGCGGATGAAGGGCGAATGGCTGCTCATCCGCCTGAAGCCGCGCGGGCGCGAGAAGCGCGAGAATTGGCTGCTCCGCAAGCTCGACGACGCAGAGGCGGGCGGGGCGGACGTGCTGGTCGAAACCGCGCTGACGAGCGTCAAGACCGGGCGGACGATGCGGGAGATCGCGGCGGGGGAGGGAGTCGGCAACGGCCAAACGAACACCGAAAAGCCCCTCCCCCTTGGGGGAGGGGTGAGCGGCGAGGCTGCGTCTGCAACAAGCCCCCACCCCAACCCCTCCCCTGGGGGGGAGGGGCTAGTGAAAAGGGGTGCCGCCGCTCACAAATCCCTCCCCGCCTTCCAAGAACCCCAGCTCTGCACGCTGGTCGATACCGTGCCCACCGGCGCCGCCTGGGTGCATGAAGTGAAATATGACGGCTACCGCGCGCTGATCGCGCTCGCCGGGGGCAAGGCGAAGGTCTTCACCCGCCACGGGCATGATTGGACCCGGCAGTTCGCTTCCATCGCCGAGGCCGCCGCCAAGCTCCCCGCGAAACGCGCGCTGATCGATGGCGAGATCGTCGCCTTCAAGGACGGCCGGCCCGATTTCTCGACGCTGCGCAAGGGGATCGACGATGGCGTGCCGCTCACCTGCTTCGCGTTCGATCTCCTCGAAATCGACGGCGAAGACCTGCGCGAGGCGCCGCTCGTCGAGCGCAAGGCGCGGCTCCAGACGCTGCTGCCGGCGGACGACGCGCGGCTGAAATTCGCCGAGCACATCGTCGGCGGCGGTGAGAAACTGTTCGCGGCGATGTGCCGCGAGGGGCTGGAGGGGGTCGTCTCCAAGCGCGCCGACGCGCCCTATCGCGGCGGGCGGAGCAAGGCGTGGCTCAAGGTGAAATGCACCCATCGCCAGGAATTCGTGATCGTCGGCTGGACGCCGGCACCGCGTGGTTTCCGCTCGCTGCTGCTCGGCGTGCATGAGGATGGCCGCCTGCGTTACGCGGGCAAGGTCGGCACCGGGTTCGACGCCGCGACCATCGCCGCGCTGCTCGAAAAGCTGGAGGCGCGCGAGCGCAAAACGGCGCCGGTCGAGGCCCCCCGCGCGGCGGCTCGCGGCGCGCGTTGGGTGACGCCGGAGCTGGTCGCCGAAGTCGCTTTCACCGAATGGACGCCGGACAAAGTGCTGCGCCACCCCAGCTTCCTGGGCCTGCGCGAGGACAAGCCCGTCGCCGAGGTGGTGCGCGAAGTGCCGCAGCCCGTGCGGGAGGCGCCGACCTACCGAACGAAGATCACGCATCCCGATCGCGTGCTGTTCGACCGATCGAGCGTCACCAAGGGACAACTCGCCGACTATTATGCCGCGCTTGCAGGGCCTTTGCTCGCCTGGGCGGCGCGGCGGCCGATCAGCCTCGTCCGCTGCCCGCAGGGGCGGGCGAAGAAATGCTTCTTCCAAAAGCACGACGCCGGCAGCTTCGGCGACGCGGTGCGCCATGTCGATGTGCGCGAGAAGGACGGCACGGTCGAACCCTATCTCTATGTCGATGACTTGGAAGGGCTGATCGCCTGCGTGCAGATGGGGACGATCGAATTCCACGGCTGGGGCGCGCGGGTGGCGGACATCGAGCGGCCCGATCGGTTGATCTTCGATCTCGATCCCGATGAGGGGCTGGGCTTCGCCGAGGTGCGCGATGCCGCCGCGTTCCTGAAGAACCAGCTCGCCGAAATGGGGCTGGTGAGCTTCGCGATGCTTTCGGGCGGCAAGGGCGTGCATGTCGTCGTGCCGCTGACGCCGGTGGACGAATGGCCGGCGGTGAAAAGCTTCGCCAACCGCTTCGCCGAGGCACTGGCCCAGGCCTATCCAGAACGCTTCACCGCGACGATGAGCAAGGCGAAGCGGCGCGGGCGCATCTTCATCGATTGGCTGCGCAACCAGCGCGGCGCGACCGCGGTGATGCCTTATTCCGCGCGGGCACGGCCGGGGGCGACGGTCGCGGCGCCGGTGACGTGGACCGAGCTGCGGGCGGTGGAGAGCGCCGGGCTTTACGGCGTCGCCGACCGGGACACGCTGCTCGAACGGGCAGGGAGCGCCGATCTGGCGGAGTGGGGGATGGCGGCGCAGGTGCTGCCGGATTTGTGAAGCGTTCCATCGCAAAGCCCCTCCCTGGAAGGGAGGGGTTGGGGTGGGTGGATGCCCGGCGATCCCTTCGCGCTGATCGCGCGACCCTGGACGCGCTACCCGCCGCCTCCGATCCCCCGTCGTTCGGGGCTTCGACCCACCCCCGGCCCCTCCCTTTCAGGGAGGGGAGTTGATCTGTCGCCGCCATTGGCTGCGCAACCAGCTGCGCGAGGTGGAGAGCGCGGGGGCGTTCGGCGTCGCCGACCAGGAAGCGCTGCTCGAACGGACAGGGAGCGCCGATCTGGCGGGGTGGGGCGTGGCGGCGCAAGTGTTGCCGGATTTGTGAAGCGTTCCATCGCAAAGCCCCTCCCTGGAAGGGAGGGGTTGGGGTGGGTGGATGCCAGGCGATCCCGTCGCGCTGATCGCTCTACCCCGGACGCGCTACCCGCCGCCCCTATCCCCCGTCGGTCGGGGCCTCGACCCACCCCCGGCCCCTCCCTTGCAGGGAGGGGCGTCGATCCGTCGCCACCCACGCGCCCCATTTGCACCCGCCGCCCAAATCCCCCAAATAGGCGGGGAAGAGGGACGTTAATGGCTGATCCGTACCAATTGCTGGGCGTGCCGCGCGGCGCGGGCGAGGCTGATATCAAAAAGGCCTATCGCAAGCTCGCCAAGGAGCTGCACCCCGATCGCAACGCCGATAACCCCAAGGCCGCCGAACGCTTCGCGCAGGTGACGGCGGCCTATGATCTGCTGTCCGACAAGGACAAGCGCGCGCGCTTCGATCGCGGCGAGATCGATGGCGACGGCAACCCGGTGAACCCCTTTCAGTTCCGCCAGGGGCCTGGCGGCGGGAGCGGTGGCTTCCAGCCTGGCGGGTTCGAGTTTTCGGGCGGCGACGCCTCCGATTTCGGCGACATTTTCGAAGGCCTGTTCGGCGGGCGACGCGGCGGCGGTGGCTTCGCCAGCGGCTTTGGTCGCCGCCCGGCGCCCAAGGGGCCCAATGTCAGCTACAAGCTCGCGGTCCCTTTCATCGACGCGGCGACGCTCAAGCCCCAGCGCATCGCGCTGCGCGACGGCAGCACGATCGACCTGAAACTGCCGGCGGGTTTCGAAAGCGGCCAGCAGCTGAGGCTGGCCGGCAAGGGCGATCCCGGCCCCGGCGGCGCGGGCGACGCGCTGGTGACGCTCGAGATTCTGCCGCACCGCTTCTTCACCCGCGACGGCGACGACGTCCGGCTCGATCTGCCGGTGAGTCTCGCCGAAGCGGTGCTGGGCGGGCCGGTGAAGGTGCCGACGGTGGAAGGCCCGGTGATGCTCAACATCCCCAAGGGATCGAGTTCGGGCAAAGTGCTGCGGCTGAAAGGCAAAGGCTTTCAGGGCAAAGCGGGGCGCGGCGATCAGCTGGTGACGTTGCTGGTCGATCTGCCGGTGATCGACGACGCGCTGGTCGAGTTCGTCCAGCGCTGGGGCGCGCGTGACCAGGGCAACCCGCGTGGGAAATTCGATGGGTGAGTGGGCGATGCGTAACGCGCTCGACTTTCGGGCGTTCTAAGCGCCGGCCATGCAACAGCTTTCCGCCCGGTCGCCCGAGGAGCGGCGCCTTCACCCGGAACGCGGGATCAAGCTCGATCGCCGGCTCGCCTTCATGGCGCCGGGAAGCTACGCGCGCGAGGTGCTCAGCCGGGTGGTGTCGGGCGTGCTGGCGGACGGGTTCATCCATGCCGGCAATCTCGCTTATCTCTCGATCCTGACGCTGTTTCCCTTCTTCATCGTCGCCGCCGCCGTCGCCCGGCTGGTGGGGCGCACCGAGGAGGGGCTGCGCACCGTCGACACCTTCCTGCGCACGGTGCCGCCGGAAGTCGCGAGCGTGCTGCAAACGCCGATCACCGATGTGCTCGCGGCGCGATCGGGCTCGCTGCTGTGGCTGGGGGCGATCGTCGGGCTGTGGTCCACGGCGAGCTTCGTCGAGACGATCCGCGACATTCTGCGCCGGGCTTATGGCGTGAAGTCGATCCGGCCCTTCTGGCATTATCGGCTGTGGTCGATCGCGCTGATCATCGTCTCGCTGATCCTGGTGCTGCTCGCCTTCAGCCTGCAGGTGACCTTGGTCGCGGTGGAGCAGTTCATCCTGCGCGTGCTGCCCTTCGCAACCGGCGCGCTTTCGATCGTCTCGGTCACGCGGCTGGCGCCGGCGGCGGCGTTGTTCGGCGCGCTCTACATGCTGTTCTACTCGCTCACCCCGCCGCAATATCGCGACAGCCAGGCGCCGAAATGGCCGGGCGCCGTGTTCACCGCGAGCTGGTGGCTGGCGGTGACGACCGCGCTGCCCTTCGTCCTCGCCAATTTCGCCAATTACGACATGACCTATGGGAGTCTTGCCGGGGTGATGATCGCGCTGATCTTCTTCTTCCTCGTCGGGCTGGGGCTGGTCGTCGGCGCGCAGCTCAACGCGGCACTAGCCGAAGCCGAGGATCAGGGCGTAAGGAGCGACGATCTCGACGGGGAGGCTTGAGCCTTGACTGAATTGATGCGCGGCAAGCGCGGCCTCATCATGGGGCTCGCGAACGACAAGTCGCTGGCCTGGGGAATCGCCAAGGCGCTGCATGAGGCCGGCGCCGAACTTGCCTTCAGCTATCAGGGCGAGGTGATGGAAAAGCGCGTGCGTCCGCTCGCCCAGTCCTTGCTCGGCGAAGGCGGGGGCGGTGCCAACGGCCCGTTCCTGATCGATTGCGACGTGAGCGACATGGCCGCGCTCGACCGCTGCTTCGCCGAGCTGGCGGGGCGCTGGCCGGTGATCGATTTCGTCGTCCACGCGATCGGCTTTTCCGACAAGAACGAGCTGCGCGGCCGCTATTGCGACACCAGCCTCGACAATTTCCTGCAGACGATGAACGTCAGCGTCTATTCCTTCACCGCGGTCGCGCAACGGGCCGCGGCGATGATGCCCAACGGCGGCGCGCTGCTGACCTTGAGCTATTACGGCGCCGAGAAGGTGGTGCCGCATTACAATGTGATGGGGGTGGCGAAGTCGGCGCTGGAGACGAGCGTGAAATATTTGGCCGCCGATCTAGGGCGCGACCGGATTCGCGTGAACGCGATCTCCGCCGGGCCGATCAAGACGCTCGCGGCCTCGGGTATCGGCGATTTCCGGCTGATCCTGAAGTGGAACGAGTATAATTCACCGCTGAAGCGCAACGTGACGATCGAGGATGTGGGCGGCTCCGCGCTCTATCTGCTGAGCGACCTCTCGGCGGGGGTGACGGGCGAGACGCACCATGTCGATGCCGGCTATCACGTGATCGGGATGAAAGCGGAGGACGCGCCGGATATCACTTTGGGCTAATCCCCTCTCCCCAAGGGGGAGAGGGAGGGGCCCAAGCGAAGCTTGGGAGGGTGAGGGGGATGCGCCGGCCGCCAGGAAGCACGCCGCTCGCGCGGGCGCGGTCGCTACGCCATAACCAGACGACGCCGGAAGCACTGCTGTGGGCACGTCTACGCAACCGCCAAGTTGCGGGATGCAAGTTTCGCCGCCAGGTCTGGCTCGGCCCCTACATCGTCGATTTCTTCTGCGCCGAGGCCAGGTTGGTGATCGAGTTGGACGGCGAGAGTCACGTAGGCGTCGCGGCCGAAGCCGCCGATGCCGCGCGCGACGCCTTTCTCGTCGGCCGAGGCTATCGCGTGCTGCGCTTCTGGAACCATGAGGTGACGGGGAACATCGAGGGGGTGTTGCAGGCGATCGCGGCGGCGCTCCCCTCACCCTCCCGTCGCGGGGCGACGGGCCCCTCCCTCTCCCCCGAGGGGAGAGGGGAATAGACCTGTTCCAACGCTTATGCGACACGACGCGCGATGATCTTGATCGTTCTTGTTCGGGTGCGCCGTTGAGCCACAACAGCTTCGGCCACCTCCTCCGCCTCACCACCTGGGGCGAGTCCCATGGTCCCGCGATCGGGGCGGTGCTCGATGGCTGTCCGCCGGGGATCGCACTGAGCGAGGCGGATATTCAGCCCTTCCTCGATCAACGCCGCCCCGGCCAATCGCGCTTCACCACCCAGCGGCAGGAGCCCGATCAGGTCCGCATCCTCTCCGGCGTGTTCGAAGGGGTGACGACCGGTACCCCGATCGCGCTCCATATCGACAATGTCGATCAGCGCTCGAAGGATTATGGCGAGGTCGCGCGGGCCTATCGCCCCGGCCACGCCGATTACGCCTACGACGCCAAATATGGCCTGCGCGATTATCGCGGCGGCGGGCGATCCTCCGCGCGGGAAACGGCGATGCGCGTCGCCGCCGGTGCGATCGCGCGCAAGATCATCGCGGGGGTGACGATCACCGCCTGGGTCGAGGCGATCGGCGGCGACGCGATCGATCCCGCCCGCTTCGACGCCGCCGAGATCGATCGCAACCCCTTTTTCTGCCCCGATGCCGAGGCCGCCGAGCGCTGGGAAGGGCTGGTGGACGCCGCCCGCAAGGCGGGATCGTCGCTCGGCGCGGTGATCGGCTGCGCGGCGGAAGGCGTGCCCGCCGGCTGGGGCGCCCCGCTCTACGCCAAGCTCGATGCCGAGCTCGCGCATGCGTGCATGGGGATCAACGCGGTGAAGGGGGTGGAGATCGGCGACGGCTTCGCGGCGGCGGCGGCGCGCGGCGAGGATAACGCCGATGCGATGCGTCCGGGCAATGGGGGCCCCCGCTTCCTCGCCAACCATGCCGGCGGCATCGCCGGGGGCATCTCCACCGGCCAGCCGATCACCTTGCGGGTCGCGTTCAAGCCGACCAGCTCGATCCTGACCCCGGTCGAGACGATCACCCGCGGGGGCGAAGCGGCCGAGATCGTCACCAAGGGCCGCCACGACCCCTGCGTCGGCATTCGCGGCGCGCCGGTGGTCGCGGCGATGGTCGCGCTGGTGCTCGCCGATCACAAGTTGCGCCACCGCGCCCAGTGCGGCTGAAAGCGCGATAGACGGCGGCAACCCGCGCGCTCCCTGTCCGTTGGCTAACGGACTCCAGGGAGTTGGCCATGAAAACCACGACAGTCCTCGCGATCGGCCTGTTCGGCTTGGCGGGCGCCGCGCTCGCGCAAGTCGTGAACCCGCAGACCCGCGCCCCCAACAACAGCGCCGCCGCCAACAACAGCGCGAACACCCTGGAGCCGCTCAACAACAGCAACGCGGTGCCGACCGAGGACCGGCTCGACAATCGCAGCGCGACCAGCCCGCCCGACAATGGCGTGATGCGCAACGAGGCGGATCCGCCGCTCGACGCGCGTTCACCCCAGGCGGAGCGGCTGAGCCGGGGTGGCACCGGCACTTGGAGCGGCACGGGCGCCGCCTCGAGCGGCAGCGGATCGACGAGCCCCGCCGGGACGAGCAACCCGCGCTAGCGCGGTTATCGATCCGATTGCATCGGATCGCCGCTCTAGATTGTTCGTTTGCCGCGATTTCCGAGCCGGCAGGGGAGTCCACCTGCCTCGAAATCGCGCTAAGCGGTAATCGCGATCACGGTGCGCGTGCCGGCCGCGCCGGTTTCGACCTGCACGCCGCCGCCCGCCTGGCGGGCGAAGGCGGCGATCAGCCGCGTGCCGAGCCCGCCTTCACGTCGCTCGGCGGGCGCCTTGGCGTGGATGCCGGTGCCGTTATCCGCCACGCTTAGGTTCCAGCCGCCGGGAATTTCCTCGAACCGCACCTCCACCATGCCCTGATCGCGGCCGACAAAGGCGTGCTTCACCGCGTTGGTGACGAGTTCGTTGACGATCAGCCCGATCGACACCGCCCGATCGCGCGGCAGTTGCGCGCGATCGGCGCGGCACGAGATGCTCACGCGGTCCCCCAGCAACAGCGCGCGGCCGAGTTCGGTGCAGAGTTCGGGCAGATAATCGGCGATCTCCACCGTCTCCGCGCCGGGCCGGCCGCGATAGAGGTGGCGGTGCGCGCGGGCGATGCTCTCCACCCGCGACAGCGCGGCGGTGAGCGCGGCGGCGGTGGTGGCATCGGCGCCGCGCTTCTGCAGTTCGAGCAGGCTGGCGACCAGCGCGAAATTGTTCTTCACCCGGTGTTCGAACTCGGCGAGGAACAAGTCGCGCTCGGCGATCTGGCGCCCGCGTTCCTCGGCGGCGGCGTGGACCGCGCGGTGGAACAGGTCGGCCAGGGTCAGCGTGAGCGCGCCGGTCAGCATCGCCACGATCAGCGTCGCCGCCTGGCCATGCCCGGCGGTTGGCGAAACATAATAGCCGGGTACCAGCACGAACCAGGTGAAGCCGGTCGCGACGATCAAGGTCACCGCGCCCGCCAGGCCGCCGCCCGCGAGCGTCGCGACCATCACCGCCGGCGCGATGAGCGCGAAGGGCGCGACCCCGGGCAACACCAGATCAAGCAGCGCGCGCACCAAACCGGCGAGCCCCGCGCAGATGAGACCGATCGCGATGACGCTCAGCCAACGCGGTGCCCACGGCGCGAGCGCCGCGGCGAAGTCAGTCTCGATGATCCGGCCCATGCGCTCTAGCGCCCAGCTAGCCGCCATCACCGCGACATTGTCAATTGATCGTGGTTCCTTAACGTCTTGACGGAGACGTTCTTGCGACGGGCCGTCGCTTAACCGTGGCGTACCGATCCTTGCGCCTCGGCCAGATGCGCGCGGATCGCCGCCGCGTCGGGCGCGATGGCCACCGCCTTGCGCAGCAGCTCGACCGCCTGGGGCAACGCGTCGCCCTGGTAGAGCACCCAGCCATAGGCATCGACCACCGCCGGGTTCATCGGCTGCAGCCGATAAGCGGCGGCGGCGTAGAGCTCCGCCACGTCGTCATCGCCCTGGCCGGCATAGGCCAGCGCCAGCTCGGCGAGGAGCGCCGCATCGCGGTTGCCGAGCTCCTCGCGCAGCCCCTCGAGCGTTTCGATCGCCGCGTCCCAGTCCTCGGCGGCGATCTGCCAATGGCCGATCAGGCGGCGCGCGGTGATGTTCTGGGGGTGCTGCGCGAGGTAGAGCGCGGCGACGCCGGCTGCCTTGTCGCGCGCGCCCGCCGCGCCCAGCGCCTCGACCGAGCGCAGCATCGTCGCCTCGTCGAAGCGGAGATTGGCGGCGCGGGCATAAGCGGCGGCGGCGTCCTTGGCGCGGCCGAGCGTCATCAGCACATCGCCGACCAGCAGATGCGCCTGCGGCACGCCCGGATAGCGCGCGGCGAGCGCCTGCGCCTGGCCGAGCGCGGCGGCGCGGTTCCCCTTGAACAGCTCGCCGCGCAGCGCCTCCACCTGCACCACCGGATCGTCCGGCGATTGCGCGGCGGCGGCGCGCAGGCTCGCCAGATCGTCATCGGTGCCGAATTGCAGCGCGGGCGCGGCGAGCGGCAGCGCCGCGCGATCGAGATAGGCGGCGGCCCAATCGCGTTCGCCCTGCGCCTCGAACGCGCGGCCGACCAGGGCGAGCGAATAGCTGTCCGCATCGGCGCGCAGCGCGAGCGGGCGGAGCGTGGCGAGCGCCGCCTGGGTGTCGCCGCTGTCGAGCAGCGCCGCGCCGAGCAGGCGGCGCGCGGGCAGGTTCATCGGCGCCATGGCGACGACCGCGCGCCATTTCTCGATCGCCTGCTGGGTCGCGCCTTCGGAAAAATCGAGGATGCCGGCGAGCAGCAGCGGCCCCGGCTGGCCGTCGAGCCCGCCGCCGCTCTTTTGCAACATGCTGCGGGCGAGATCGTTGTTGCCCGCGCGCGCGGCGAGCACCGCCTGAAGGTAGAGCGCTTGCGGGCTGCCCGGCCGCGCCTCCAGCGCGCGGCGGGTGGCGGCGAGCATCGCCTGGTAGCGCCCGGCATCGCCCAGCGTCGCGGCGTAATCGATCAGCACGTCGTGCCGCCACGGATCGACTTTCAGCGCCGCTTCGTACCAGGGGAGCGCGGCGAGCAGGCCATATTGGCCGCGCACCAGCCCGGCGCGCAGCGCGAGCGCGTCGGGATCGCGCGGGGCGAGCGCCAGCGCGCGGGCGGCGGCGGCGATCGCGCCGCCGACATCGCCGGTCTGGAGGCGCACCCGGCCGAGATCGGTCCAGCCCCGCGCGTCCCTGCCGCCGGTCGCCGCGAGCAATTGCGCCAGCAGGCTCTGCGCCTGGGGCAGCGCGCCCTTGGCGGCGAGCGCGCGGGCAGCGACGCGCAGCGCGTAACCGCCATAAGCGGGCGCGACCCGCGCCGCTTCCTTCAGCGCGCGATCGGGCGCGCCCTGCAGCAGCAGCGCTTCGGCGCGGAGGTGATGGAGCTTGGCGGGATCGAAGCCGCCCGCCTTGGCGCGATCGAGCGCGGCTTCGGCGGCCGCGCCCTCGCCGAGCGCAAGATAGGCGCGGGCGAGAACTGCCTGCGCCAGCCCCCAGCTCGGATCGGACCGCGTGGCCTTGAGCGCCCAGCTGCGCGCCGCGGTCGCCTCGCCCTTGTCGAACAAGGCGATCGCGCGGGCGAGCTGGCGCCGCGCGAGCGCCGGGTCGGCCTGGGCGGGGCGGGGGAGCAGCAGCAACGCGGCAAGGCCGAGCGCGACCACGCCGGCGAGCGCCAGCAACCCGAAGGCACGCCAGCGTTTACCGGCCCTGGTTCCAGATGCGTCGCTCGGGACGAGCGCTTTTCCCGTCGAGGCGGTAGGGTTGCTAGGCATGGATGTCATAGCTCTTCAGCAGATCGTAAAGCGTCGGACGGCTGATCCCGAGCAGTTTGGCGGTGTTCGAGATGTTGCCGCTCGCGCGCGACAGCGCCTGGGCGATCGCGGCGCGGTCCGCCGCTTCGCGTACCGCTTTCAGGTTGAGCGGCTCGGCGGCCTCGGGCGCGGCGAGATCGAGATCGGCGGCGGTCACTTTCTTGCCCTCGGCCATGATCACCGCGCGCTTCACCCGGTTCTCGAGCTCGCGGACATTGCCCGGCCAGCGCCACCCGGCGATCGCCGTCGCCGCATCCGGCGCGAGGCCGTTGACGCCCGAACCCATCGCCTTGGCATATTTGGCGATGAAGTGGCGCGCGAGCAGCAGCGCGTCGCCCGGCCGCTCGGCGAGCGACGGGATGCGCACGACGATCTCGGCGAGACGGTAATAAAGGTCCTCGCGGAAGGTCTCGGCGGCGACCATCGCTTCCAGATTGCGGTGCGTCGCGCAGACGATGCGGGTATCGACCGGGATCGCCTTGCGCCCGCCGATCCGCTCGATCACCCGCTCCTGCAGGAAGCGCAGCAGCTTGACCTGGAGGGGCAGGGGGATGTCGCCGACTTCGTCAAGGAACAGCGTCCCGCCTTGCGCGGCTTCGATCTTGCCCTCGGTGGTCTTCACCGCGCCGGTGAACGCGCCCTTTTCGTGGCCGAACAGCTCGGACTCCAAGAGCGTCTCGGGAATCGCCGCGCAGTTGATCGCGACGAATGCGCCCTTGCGCCGGCTGCCGTCATGCAGCGCGCGGGCGAGCAGTTCCTTGCCGGTGCCGCTCGCGCCGAGCAGCATTACCGAGACATCGGCGGCGGCGACGCGCTCGACGGTGCGCAGCACTTTCTGCATCGCCTCGCTCGCGGTGATGATCCCGCCCGCGCCCGCCGGCGCGCTGGTCGCGAGGCGGCGATTCTCCGCCTCCAGCGCATGGACGTGGAAAGCGCGGGCGACGATCAGCCCCAGCGCGTCGATATCGATCGGCTTGTGATAGAAATCCCACGCCCCTTCGGCGATCGCGCGCAAGGCACTGTCGCGCGCGCCATGCCCCGAGGCGACGATCACCTTGGTGTCGGGCTTCAGCCGCAGGATGTCGGCGAGCGTCGCGAAGCCCTCGCTCACCCCGTCGGGATCGGGCGGCAGGCCAAGGTCGAGCGTTACCACCGCCGGCTCATGCGCGCGCAAAGCCTCGATCGCGCCCGCGCGGTCGGCGGCGGTGAGCACTTCATAGCCCTCATAGGCCCAGCGGAGCTGGCGCTGGAGGCCCAGATCATCCTCGACGATCAGCAGCTTCTTCATGCCGCCGCCTCCAGAAGCTCGGCGCGCGGCAGCAGCACGGTGAAGCGCGTGCCGGCGCCCTCGCGGCTCTCCACCGTCACCCGGCCGCCCATCGCCTCGGCGAGCGCGCGCGCCTCATAGGCGCCGAGCCCGAAGCCGCCGGGCTTGTGCGAGACGAACGGCTTGAACAGCTGATCGCGCACGAAAGCCGCGCTCATCCCCGGTCCCCGGTCGATCACCTCGATCGCCGCCGCGCCTTCGCGCGCGCTTACCGCGAGGACGATCGGCGCGCCGGCGGGGCTCGCCTCGACCGCGTTTTGCAGCAGATGGCCGAGCAATTGTTCGAGCCGCGCCGGATCGGCGAGCGCCACTGCCTCGTCACCGCGCACCTCGATCGGGTGTTGCGCCCGCCGACGCAGCGCGACGCGTTCGGCGATCGCGCGCAACGCCACCGGCACCGGCGGCTCGGCCGGAGCGCGGTGATGCTGGGAGAGGCGGGCGAGCAGCTCGGTCATCCGGCTGGCGGAATCGTTCAAAGTGGCGATCATGTCGGCGCGGAACTCGGGATTGTCGGCATGGCGCTCGGCGTTGCGCGCGACGAGCGTCAGCTGGCTGACCAGATTCTTGATGTCATGCAGGATGAAAGCGAAGCGGCGGTTGAACTCGTCGAACCGCTGCGCCTCGGCGAGCGCGGCTTGCGCGCGGGCCTCGGCGAGGTAACTCGCGACTTGCCGCCCGGCCAGGCGGAGCAGATCGAAATCCTCCCAATCGGGCGCGCGATCGATCGCGGGGCGGGCGAGCAGGATCGCGCCCGTAAGCTTGCCGAAATGGAGCAGCGGCACCAGCAGCCATGCCTCGGGCAGGGCCTGGAGCGTGGCGGGCAGGGCGCGCGCCTCGTCCGGGGGCGCTTCGCCCCGCCGCACCTGATCGAGCGCGACGATGCGGCCGGTCGCTTCCAGATAATCGACGAGCGTCGCCTCGATCGGGCCCAGCGTCGCGTCCCAGCGCCAGGCGGCGCCCGCTTCCAGCCCGGCACCGTCGCGCACCAGCAGCAGCCCCGCAGGCGCATCGACCAGATTGGCGACCGCCTGGACGATCCGCGTCTCGAGCGGCGCGGCGTCCTCGCCCGGCTGGCCGAGCGTGTCGGTGAAGCGCAGCCAGGCGGCGCGGTAATCATAACGGTGCGCGAACAGATGTTTCGCGAGCTTCACCCGCAACCAGGCGCGCAGCCAGGGCGTGGAGAGCAACGTCAGCAGCGCCATCGTGCTGCCGCAGACGAACGCCGTCTGCACCAGCCGCGCCTGCGCGCCGCCGATCGCCGCGAGCCCGCGCGTCGCGAGCAGCATCGCGACGACGTACAACCCCACCGCAACCAGCGCGAGCGACTGATAGGTCACGGTGCGCGAGGGCGCGAGCCGCCAGTCGCCATCGCGGTGCATCGCGAGCGCGAGCACCGGCGCAATCAGTGCCACGACGACGCCGCGCGCCGCGACCAGCGCGAGCGGCCAATCGCCGTTCAGATAAGCGGGCAGATAGACCAGCTCGTCCCCCAGCCACAGCCCGGCGAGCGCGAGCACTGCCAGCCGCACCCCGCCCCGCCCGCGCGGCGCGATCGCGAGATAGAGATGGTGGACGAGCAGCAGTGCACCGAGCGCGACCATCATCGCGAGCGCCGCGCGCGCCGCCGCCACCGCCGGCATCGCCTCGGCGGTCACCACCGGCGCCAGCAGCGCCACCGCGCCGCCCGCGAGCACGGTGAGCGCGACGACGCCGTAGACGATCAGGATCGCGCCGCTCTCGGGCGCGTCACGGTCGCGCCGGACGAGCGCGAACATGAAGCCGAGCCAGGCCAGGTTGCGCGCGCTCTCCGCCAGCAGCGTCGCGACGTCGAGCGTGCCGATGCCGGCGGCCGCCAGCGCCCAAAGCGCGGTGAGCAGTTCGGCCGCGATCAGCGCCCGGCGAGGCAATCCCGCGCCGCCTTGCCGTCCGCCGAGCGCCAGCAGCGCGAAGAACAGGGCCGCCAGCGCGTGCCCCCACAGGATCATCGCGCGCCTTCCGGGAAGATCACGACCCGGATCGTCTGCAAAATGATCAGCAGATCGAGGAAAGGCGAATAATTCTTCGCATAATAAAGATCATATTCCAGCTTCTGCCGCGCATCCTCGATCGAGGCGCCATAGGGATAGTTGATCTGCGCCCAGCCGGTGATGCCGGGCTTCACCATGTGCCGCTCGGCATAATAAGGCAGCTGCTGTTCCAGATCCTCGACGAATTGCGGGCGTTCGGGGCGGGGGCCGACGAAGCTCATCTCGCCCTTCAGCACGCTCCACGCCTGGGGCAGTTCGTCGATCCGCAGCTTGCGGATGATCCGGCCGACGCGGGTGATGCGCGGATCGTCCTTTTCCGCCCACACCGCCTTGCCGGCGACTTCCGCGTCCTGGCGCATCGAGCGCAATTTCACGATGTCGAACCCCTGGCCGAACAGCCCCACCCGGCGCTGGCGGTAGAAGACCGGACCCTTGCTCTCCAGCTTGATCGCGATCGCCGTGCCCAGGATCAGCGGCAGCGTCAGCACGAGCAGCAGGATCGAGGCGATGACATCGAACAGCCGCTTGAACACGCCCGACAGCATCCGGCCCGAGGAGAAACCGTCGGAGAAGATCAGCCAGCTGGGGTTGACGCTATCGAGATCGACCCGGCCCGTCTCGCGCTCCAGGAAAGTCGAGATTTCGTTGACATGGACGCCGGTCGTTTTGATCCTCAGCAAATCCTTCAGCGGCAGCGAGTTGCGCCGCTCCTCCAGCGCGAGCACGACTTCGCTCGCATTGAGCAGCACGACATGATCGGCGAGATTGTAGATCGCGTCGCGCGCGATCGCCTCCGGGATCACGCGATTGGCCTCGCTCATCGCGACATAGCCGACGACGACGAAGCCCGCGCCGGGCCGCTGGGCGAGCAGCTTCAGCCGCTGCGCCCGCGCCCCCGCGCCGAGCACGACGATCCGCCGCTTGAACGCCTGGCTGCCGAGCGTCTTGCCGAGCAGCACGCGCAGGCCGATCAGCCCGATGATCGCGAAGCCCATCGCGTAGAACAGCTTGGAGCGCCAGATTTCGAGCGCCGGCACCAGGAAGAAGATCGCCGCCTGGCCGATCACGCCGAGCGACACCGCGACCAGCAGCCGCGCCGTCGCGACGCGCAGCGATTGCAGCGCATCGGCCCCGTATGCGCCGAGCGCGACCATCGCCACCCACAGGGTCAGCGCGAAGGTCGTCAACTGCGGCAGGCGGGTGGCGATGGGGCCGATCGGATCGCCGATCTGGCTCGCGCGGACCACCCAGCCCGCCTCGGCCGCCGCGAACAGCGTGACCAAGTCGAGCAGACCCAGCAGCAGCACCGCGTTGGGCACATAATGCTTGAACAGCCTGATCATAGGCCGCTTTCCTAGCGCCGATATGTAAACAAAACCGACACGCTTTCGCCGCCCGCGCGAGTTTCTTTCCATCGGCAATGGAGCTATTGCGCCGCAGCGAAGTTGAGGGGCGTTATGAGCGAAACGAGCACGAAGAGCATCATCCCCGTCATCCTCTCGGGCGGGTCCGGCACCCGGCTGTGGCCGATGTCGCGGCCGGAAATGCCCAAGCAGATGCTGGCGCTGACCGCCGAGGAGACGATGCTCCAGCTCACCGCGCGGCGCACGGCGGGGCAGGCCCGGTTCGCCGCGCCGATCGTGGTCGCCAACGCTTTCCACGCCGATCTGATCGAGGCGCAGCTCGCCGCGATCGAGGCGCAGGCGGCGGCGCTGATCCTGGAGCCGCTTGGCCGCAACACGGCCCCCGCGATCGCGCTCGCGGCGATCGCGGCGGGGGCGGACGAAACGCCGATCCTGGTAATGCCGAGCGATCATGTGATCGCAGACGTCGCCGCCTTCCACGCCGCGATCGAGCGCGCGCTGCCCTCGGTCGCCGCCGGCGAGCTGGTGACGTTCGGCATTACCCCCGACGCGCCCGAGACGGGCTATGGCTATATCGCGGTGGGGGCGGAGATCGCGCCGGGCGTCCACCGCGTCGAGCGGTTCGTCGAGAAGCCCCCGCGCGAGGCGGCCGAGGCGATGCTCGCGGCGGGCGGCCATTATTGGAACGGCGGCATCTTCCTGTTCCGCGCCGATCTTTACCTCGCCGCGCTTGGGCAACATGCGCCGACGATGCTCGTCGCCGCGCAACAGGCGATGGACCGCGCCCGGCGCGAGGGAGGCCGCATCTATCCCGACGCCGACGCCTTCGCCGCGAGCCCGGCCGATTCGATCGACTATGCGGTGATGGAAAAGGCCGATCGCGTCGCCTGCGTGCCCGTGAGCATGGGCTGGTCGGATATCGGCAGCTGGGACGCGCTCCACGCGCATTCGGCCTGTGACGGGCAGGGTAATGCCTGTCGCGGTGACGTCGTGGCGCTCGACACGGTGGATTGCCTGATCCGCTCCGACGGTATCCGCATCGCCGCGGTCGGCGTGCAGGACCTGATCATCGTGGCGAGCGGCAACGACGTGCTCGTCCTGCCGCGCGGCCGATCGCAGGAAGTGAAGCGCCTGCTGGAGGCGATGAAGCGCTAGGAGTCTGTTTGGAAATTGGCTCTGCCGCCAATTTCCAAACAGACTCTAAGGTGCGGGCGGGATGTACGCGATCCCGTCCAGCCGCCTTACCCGCGCGCGCAGCGCCGGGGGGGCCTTGCCGTCGAGCAGGATCACCAGCACCCCGGGCGGCACGCGGCCGGCAGCGAACGCCGCCTGCTCGCGCGCCAGCCGATCGCGCGCGCTGGTCGAGAGGCGGGCGACATAGTTGAAGCCGAGCGGCTTGCCGCGCGCGAGCGTCCGGGCGCTGATGTCCTGCTGGATTTCGAGCTTGAGCGATTCGTCCGCCGGCGGGAAATCGACCCGGCGGGCGCGGTCGATCAGCGCGTCCCACCGAGGATCGCGGGCGTGACGATAGAGCCGGGGCACGCTCGCGCGCAGGCTGGTATAGCGCAGCTGCGCAAGCATCGGCGCGGTATCGACGATCTGCAGCGCCAGCGCCGCCCCCAGCGCGAGCAACGCCAGCCGCAGCCGCATCACGCCGGCGAGCGCGACGTACATCAGCGTGTAGGTCACCGGCCAGAAGAGCCGTCCGCTCGCGCGCACCGGATCGAGCGCGTCGCGCAGCAGGGGCGGCAGGTGCAGCGTGAACACGGGCTCGCCGCGCCACCAGGGGTGCGGGCCGATCGCGATCAGCGTGAGGATCAGGAAGCCGGGCGCGAGCCAGGCCAGGCGCTTGATCTCGGGATCGAGCGCGCCCCGCGCGCGCCACGCCGCCGCCCATGCGCCAAGGCCCAAAGCGACCGCCAGCAGCCCGCCGGCGCCGAGATAATTGAACCCCTCGAACCAATTCTCCATGATGTTCGGGCTGGAGGGCAGCAGCGCGGTGAAATCCGGGTTGGCGGGGTTGATCCACGCGTCGAGCGCCAGCGGGAAGCCGCCATAGGTGCGGGTTGATCGATAGCCGCCGCCGAACACGCCCTGCGCCCACAGCAGCAGCGCGACTCCCGCCAGGCCGATCGCCGCGCGCAGCAGCGTCGCGCCGCGTGGCCCGCGGACCAGTCCGCGCAGCAGCGCCCCGGCCCAAAGGCTCGCGACGATTACCAGCAGATAGTTATGGATCAGCGCCGCGAGCCCCAGCACCGGCGCCCAGGCCGAAAGCCGCTCGGCCCGCGCCGCGTCACGATACACCCACAGTCCCCACAGGATCAGCCATTGCGCGCAGAGCGAGGGGTGCTGCGCGCGCGCGAAGAACACCGGCAGCGCGCCCAGCAGCACCGCGCCGATGAGGCGCGGCGCCCGCCCCGGCGCGCGATCGAGCAGCGCCCAGGCGAAGCCGATCTGCAGGACGACGCACAGCAGATACCACCAGCCGAGCGCCTGCCACCCCAGCGGCATCAGCGGCGCGGCGATCCAGCAGAGCAGCGGCAGCGAATCGGTGAGCAGCAGTGGCGTGCCTTCGGGGGCGAGCAGCAGCTGCTGGCGCATCCCCGGCCAGCCGCCATATTGATAGGCGTAGCAGCCGAGCCAGCTTTGGCCGCGATCCTGCCCATCGAGCAGCCAGCCCACCCGCCGGGGATCGAGCACATGCGGGTTCATCCAGGCGAGGAACACCAGGCCCGCCGTCACCAGCAGCAGAACGGGCGTGACCAGCGCGCGCATGGGCGCCTTGTGGCCGCGAAGCTCTCGCGAAATGGTTAACGCCGCGCCAACCAGGGAACCAGGCGCGGGGGCGGCGCGCTTGGCTTCGGCGCGAACCGGGCGCGCGATCACGGATCGTGATATCGCCCGGCGCGAAATCGATCTACCAAAGCCGCTGCCTTAGGGAGATGCCGATGTCCTTGCCATCCATGCCGATCCTCGCCGCGCTGGCCGTGCTCATCGCCGGCCCCGCGCTTGCCGGGCAGACGCCCAATGACAACAGCGTCGGCCGCGCCGCCACCCAGCCGCTGCGTGATACCAAGATCCAGAAGGACAAGATCCCGGAGGTGCTGCTGCTCGCCCAATCGGCGCCGTACAGCGCGGCGAACACGCGCAGCTGCGCGCAGATCGGCGCGGAAGTGCAGCGGCTGAACGCGGTGCTGGGCGACGATGTCGATGTCGAGGGCAAGAAGAAGGGCGAGGGCAGCTATATCGCGAGCGCCGCCACCAAGGCGGCGATCAACACGCTGATTCCGGGGCTCGGCCTCGTCCGCGTGATCACCGGCGCGGACAAGGCGCAGCGGCGGGTGGAGGCGGCGGTCTATGCCGGATCGGTGCGCCGGGCGTATCTGAAGGGCGTGGGGCTGAACAAGGGCTGCCGGCCGATCGCCGCGCCCTATCCCGCTGCCGTCGCCGATCAGCCGGAACTGCCGCCGGTCGAGGAGAAGGACGAGAAATAGCGGTCAGCCAGGGCGCCCGGCGCGCATTGCCTGGGCGAGCGGATGGTTGCCCAGCGCCGCGCTATGCTCGGCGATGCGCGCGGCATCGTCCGGCTTGCGGTTCTGGCTGAGTTTGTACGTGGCGCGGAACGTCGCGGGGGTCAGCTCGAACCCCTGGATCGCGCCGAGCATCGCTTCGAAGCGTGCCGGGTCCATTTTCGCGCGCGTCCAATCCTCGCCGACGCGGGGTTCGAAAGTAGCGGCCGCGGCGTCGAGCAGATCGATCAGCGCGGCGCGGTCGATCCCCCGCGCGACCCCCTCGGCTTCGATCGCGACATAGTTCCAGGTCGGCACGTTGCCCGCCGCGTCGGCATACCAGTTCGCGCTGACATAACCGTTCGGCCCCTCCGCCAGCAGTAACGCGGTCGCGCCGTCGAGATGCTTGGCCAGATCGTTCGCCCGCGCCAGGTGGAAGCGCAGCGCTCCGCCGACGCGCACCACCGGCGCATGGCCGACACGCGGGCCGAGCGGGGTCGCGGCGAAAATCCGCGCGAAGCCGATCGCGGCGATGGCGGCGAGCGGATCGGCGTCGGCGGGGCCTCGAAAGGCGGGGTTGGGGTGCATCAGCGCCCCCGGCTGCGCCGCTCGCCGCGCCGGGCCTGGCGGCGCTCCTTGGCCTGCGCGGCGGCGCGGCGCTTCTTCACCTCGGCGGCGGGCGGGCGCGGCTCCTCCAGCGGCAGCGCGTCGCCCAGTTCGGGATCGAAGCCGAGCAGCGCCATGCTCTCCGCGAAATGCGCCGGCAGTTCGGCGCTGACGTCGAGCGGCGCGCCGTCCGGGTGATCGATCTTCAGGCGGCGGGCATGGAGGTGCATCTTTCGGCTCACCCCGCCGGTGAGGAACGCCGCCTGACCGCCATATTTGCCGTCGCCGACGATGGGGTGGCCGATCGCCGCCATGTGGACGCGCAGCTGATGGGTGCGACCGGTGAAGGGCTGGAGCTCGACCCAGGCGGCGCGGTTGCCGGCGCGCTCGATCACTCGGTAGCGGCTGCGCGCGGGCTGGCCTTCCGCCTCATCGACATGCATCTTCTCGCCGCCGGTGCCGGGTTGCTTGGCGATGGGCAGCTCGATCATCCCGTCCTCGATCGAGGGCACGCCGACGACGAGCGCCCAATAGACCTTGCGCGCGGTGCGGCTGGAGAAGGATTTGGCGAAGAAGGCGGCGCTCCGCGCGTTGCGCGCGATCAGCAGCGCGCCCGAGGTATCCTTGTCGAGCCGGTGGACCAGCTTGGGCCGGCCTTCGCCGCCGAAGCGCAGCCCGTCGAGCAGCGCATCGACATGATCGCGCGTCTTGGTGCCGCCTTGGGTGGCGAGGCCGGGCGGCTTGTTGATCACGATCGCGGCCGGATCGCTGTGGATCACCAATTGCTGGATGAAATCGATCTGATCGTCGCTCAGCGGCGCCCGCTCGCGCTTGGGGGCGGCGGCCGCCTTTGGCTCGGGCGGGGGCACGCGGATCAGCTGGCCGGCGCGCAGCCGATCGCCGGGGGTCGCGCGCGCGCCATCGACGCGCAGCTGCCCGGTGCGCGCCCATTTGGCGATGGTGGTGAAGCTCGTCCCCTCCAGATGCCGCTTGAACCAGCGATCGAGCCGGATGCCTTCGTCGTCGGCGCCGACGGTGAACTGGCGCACCTCGCTCATGCCAGCCCCCGCGCGAGCGCCAGGCCGCCCGCCACCCCGCCAATCGCCCCCGCGACCGAGCCGAGCACGTAAAGCGCGGCCAGGCCGGGCGCGCGCTCGGCGAGCGTCACCGCGTCGAGCGCGAAGCTGGAGAAAGTGGTGAAGCCGCCCAGCACGCCGACCCCCAGGAACAGCCGCCACGCCTCTTGCCCGCCGCCGCGCGCGAGGGCGCCGATCAGCAGCCCCATCGCCAGCCCGCCGGCGAGATTCACCGCGAGCGTTCCCCAGGGAAAGCGCGCGCCGCCGAGCGCGAGCCCCACGCCATAGCGCGCACCCGATCCAAGCGCTCCGCCGAGCATCACCAGCAGCCAGTTCATGGCGCCCGGCCTAGCGGCGGCAGCGCGGCTTGGGAACCCTTTGGCCGGTGCTCCGATTTTCATCCCAGCTTCCCCGCGAAGGCCGGGGCCCAGTCGAGGGCGCCCCGATACTGGACCCCGGCCTTCGCCGGGGAAGGGGGGGGCGTCGGAAGGTCCGACCGCCGCAAAGCATTGGACGTGCCTCGCCGTCGCCGGTAGAGCGTCGCGGTTTTGCGAGAAGCAGGAGTGTCGCTTGGCCAATGTCGCGGTGATCGGCGCCCAATGGGGCGATGAGGGCAAGGGCAAGATCGTCGATTGGCTCAGCGAGCGCGCCGATATCGTCGTGCGCTTCCAGGGCGGGCACAATGCCGGGCATACCCTCGTCATCGGCGAGAACACCTATAAGCTCTCGCTGCTCCCTTCCGGCATCGTGCGCGGCACGCCTTCGGTGATCGGCAATGGCGTGGTGCTCGATCCCTGGGCGCTGAAGGCCGAGGTGGAGAAGCTGCGCGGCCAGGGCGTGGAGGTAACCCCTGATACGCTGATGATCGCCGACACCTGTCCGTTGATCCTGCCGTTCCACCGCGATCTCGACGCGCTGCGCGAGGATGCGAGCGGCGCGGGCAAGATCGGCACGACGCGGCGCGGTATTGGTCCCGCCTATGAGGACAAGGTGGGCCGCCGCGCGATCCGGGTGTGCGATCTCGCGCATCTCGGCGATCTGGGGCCGCAGCTCGATCGGCTGACCGCGCATCACGACGCGTTGCGCGCCGGCTTCGGCCAGCCGCCGATCGACCGCGCCGCGCTGCTCGCCGAGCTGACCGAGATCGCGGGCTTCGTGCTGCCTTTCGTCCGCCCGGTCTGGCGCGATCTGGCCGAGGCGCGCGCGCGGGGGCGCCGCATCCTGTTCGAAGGCGCGCAAGGGGTGCTGCTCGATATCGATCACGGCACCTATCCCTTCGTCACCTCGTCCAACACGGTCGCGGGCACGGCATCGGCGGGATCGGGGCTGGGGCCGGCGGCGGTGGGCTTCGTGCTGGGGATCGCCAAGGCCTATACCACGCGGGTCGGCTCCGGCCCGTTCCCCACCGAGCTGGACGACGCGATCGGCGAGGCGCTCGGCACGCGCGGGCATGAGTTCGGTACCGTGACGGGCCGCAAGCGCCGCTGCGGCTGGTTCGACGCGGTGCTGGTGCGGCAATCGGCGGCGGTTTCGGGCATCACCGGCATCGCGCTCACCAAATTGGACGTGCTCGACGGGTTCGAGGAAGTGCGGCTGTGCACCGGCTACCGGCTGGGCGACACGGTGCTCGATCATTTCCCGGCGCACGCCGCCGATCAGGCGCGGGTGGAGCCGATCTACGAGACGCTGCCGGGTTGGTCCGAGTCCACCGCCGGCGCGCGCAGCTGGGCGCAGCTGCCGGCGGCGGCGATCAAATATATCAAGCGCGTGGAAGAGCTGATCCGCTGCCCGGTCGCGCTGGTCTCGACCAGCCCCGAGCGCGAGGACACGATCCTGGTCCGCGATCCGTTCGCGGATTGAGGGGCTTAGCTGATCCTCCCCAAGCGAGCTTGGGGAGGAATGGTGGCACGCCTATCCTGTCAGAAACCGCCAGGCAAAGCGCTGATGTCGCGCGCGCCATGCAGCACCCGAACGACTTCGATCACGTCGCCCACGATCCGATAATAGAGGATATAGGGCCCGATCGTAATGCCGCGCAGCCCTTTGCCCGCTTCAGGCCGGGGCGCGCCGCTTCGGGGAAAATCGCGCAACCGTTCGGCGGCGTCGGTGATCCGATCAACCATACGATCAGCCGCCGCCGGGTTATCGCGCGCGATGTAAAGGAAAATCTCGTCGGCGTCGCGAATGGCCTGTGGCAGGCGGCGAATTCTCACGCGCCGCTTATCCCCAACTCGGCCAGCCGAGCGCGGCCGCGTCGCTTGATATCCTCCGCGTCGAAATTGCCCTCGATCGCCGGCCCGCTGTCCAGCCCCTCCTGGATCAACCGACGCAGTTCCGCGATCTCCTCGGCGCGCAGGCGGCGCTGGCGCTGCCAGCCGCCGAGCGCCTCGCGGATGATCTCGCCGGTGGTGGGGTAATCGCCGCTCTCGACAGCGGCCTCCAGCGCCTCGGCGAGCGCGGCGCTGACGGTGACGGTGAGGGTGCGATATTCGGTCATGACGTGGCTCCTCGGGCGGCGAGCATAGCAGCGCGGCGCCACGCCGTCAGCCGTCCACCAGCTCCGCCAGTTCCAGCCAGCGCAGCTCGGCCGCTTCCTTCTCCGCCCGCGCCTGCGCGATCGCCTCGGTCAGCGCGGCGAACTTCTTCGGGTCGCGCGCGTAGAGCGCCGGGTCGGCGAGCGCCGCTTCGTCGCGCGCGATCGCCGCGTCGAGCGCCTCGATCCGTGCCGGCAGCAGATCGTAATCGCGCTGATCCTTGTAGCTGAGCTTCACCCGCGCCGGCGGCGGCGGCGGCGGCGGCGGCGGCGCGGCCGGAGCGGCCTTGCCCGGCGCGCGCTTCGCCGCGGGCGCCGGGCGCCGCTTCGCCTCCCAATCGGCATAGCCGCCCGCGATCACATCGACATGGCCCGAGCCATCGAGGCCCAACGTCACCGTCACCGTGCGATCGAGGAAATCGCGGTCGTGGCTGACGATCAGCACCGTGCCTTCATAATCGGCGATCACTTCCTGCAGCAGATCGAGCGTTTCCAGATCGAGATCGTTGGTCGGCTCGTCGAGCACCAGCAGGTTCGAGCGCCGGGCGAATTCGCGCGCCAGCAGGAGCCGCGATCGCTCCCCGCCCGAAAGCGTGCCGACCTTGGCGTCCGCCAAATTCGGATCGAACAGGAATTCCTTCAGATAGCCGGCGACATGCTTCTTGTGCCCCAGCACCTCGATCCAATCGCCGCCATCGGCCAGCACGTCGCGGACGCGCTTTTCGGGCGCCATCAGCTTGCGCTGCTGATCGATCACGACGCCGCTTAACGTCTTGGCGAGGCTCACCTGGCCCTCGTCGGGGGCGAGTTCGCCGGTGAGCAGGCGCAGCAAGGTCGTCTTGCCCGCGCCGTTCCGCCCGACGATGCCAATCCGGTCGCCGCGCTGCACCCGGAGCGAAAAGTCGCGGATGATCGTCCGCTCGCCGAAGCGTTTGGTCACCTGCTCGGCGTCGATCACCGTCTTGGTCTTCACCTCGTCGGCGGCGGTGACGAGCGCCGCCGCGCCTTGCGGCCCCAGCATCGCCGCGCGGGCGGCGCGCATTTCCTTCAGCTTCGCCAGCCGGCCCTGGTTGCGCCGCCGCCGCCCGGTGACGCCGCGCAGCAGCCAATGCTCCTCGATCTTCAGCTTCGCGTCGAGGCGTTCGGCGGCACGGATTTCCTCGGCATAGACCTGCTCGGTCCAGGCTTCGAACCCGCCGAAGCCGATCTCGCTCCGGCGCAGCGTGCCGCGATCGAGCCACAAGGTCTGGCGGGTGAGGTTCGTCAGGAACGTGCGATCGTGGCTGATGGTGATGAACGCCCCGGTGAAGCGCCCCAGCCAGCCCTCGAGCCAATCGATCGCGCCGATATCGAGATGGTTGGTCGGCTCGTCGAGCAGCAGCACATCGGGCTCCTGCGCCAGCGCGCGCACGATCGCCGCCCGCCGCCGCTCGCCGCCCGACGCGGTGGCGGCGTCACGCGCGAGATCGATGCCGAGCTGATCGGCGATCGCCTCCGCCTCGTGCCGTGCTGGGGCATCGGCGCCGCCGAGGACGAAATCGAGCAGGGTGGCGCAGCCCTCGACGCTCGGGTCCTGCTCCAGCAGCACCACGCGCACGCCTGGCTGGATCGTCCGCCGGCCCTCATCCGCCTCGATCCGCCCGGCGATGAGTTTGAGGAGCGTCGTCTTGCCCGCGCCGTTGCGCCCGATCAGCGCGAGCCGATCGCGCGCGCCGATATGCAGGTCAAGGCCCCGGAAAAGCCACCCCGCGCCCTGGATGAGGCCGAGATTTTCGTAGGAGAGAACAGGTGCCGCCATGCGCGGCGGTTAGGGCGAGCCTCGCGCCGCCGCAAGGGCGCCGGTCAAGCCGCGCCATTCATTGGCTATTCAATGCAGCGACGCTACAGCCCGCCCATGACGTACCGCGCACTCCTCGCCATCCTCGCCGCGCTCCTCGTCGCCGCCCCGGGCGCGGCGCGCACCGATGCGCAGCGCGATGAGCGGCAGGAGGTGTTCAGCCAGATGCGCGCCGGCCGGCTGCTCCCCTTGCGCGAAATCGAGCGGCGGGTGGTGCCGACCATGACGGGCGCGCAATATCTTGGCTTCGATTTCGATCCGGGCAGCGGGATTTACACGCTCAAATTCCTGCGCAATGGAAACGTCATCTGGGTCGAGGTGGATGGGCATTCGGGCGCGATCCTCGGCCGCAGCGGCAACTAGGCGGGGGGAACGGCGATGCGCGTGCTGATCGTGGAAGACGAACCGAGCCTGGGGCAGCAGCTGAAGAACACGCTGGAGGGCGCAGGCTACGCGGTCGATCTCGCGACCGATGGCGAGGAAGGGCATTTCCTCGGCTCCACCGAAAGCTATGACGCGGTGGTGCTCGATCTTGGGCTGCCGGAGATCGACGGGCTGACCGTGCTCGATCGCTGGCGGCGCGAAGGCCGGGTGATGCCGGTGCTGGTGCTGACGGCGCGGGACAGCTGGTCGGACAAGGTGGCCGGGCTCGACGCGGGCGCGGACGATTATGTCGCCAAGCCCTTCCAGTCCGAAGAGCTGATCGCCCGGCTGCGCGCGCTGATCCGCCGCGCCTCGGGCAATGCCTCGTCCGAACTGATCGCCGGCGATGTGCGGCTCGACACCCGCTCGGGCAAGGTGACCAAGGCGGGCGAGCCGGTGAAGCTGACGGCGCAGGAATATAAGCTGCTCAGCTATCTGCTGCACCACAAGGGCAAGGTGGTGAGCCGCACCGAGCTGATCGAGCATATCTACGACCAGGATTTCGATCGTGATTCCAATACGATCGAGGTGTTCGTCACGCGCATCCGCAAGAAATTGGGGCAGGATGTGATCACCACCATCCGCGGGCTCGGCTACAGCCTAGAGGAGCCGAATGGCTGACGCGCCCGCCCCGGCCGAGCTTGCCGCCGGGGCGCCGCCGCGTGGAGCAGGCGGCACGGGCTCGCTCAGCCGGCGGATGATCCTGATCGCCGCCGCCTGGATCGGCGTGCTGCTGACCGGCGGGGGCTTCGCCCTCGATCGCGTGCTGACCAGCGCGGTGACGCAGAATTTCGACAGCCAGCTGGAATATGTGCTCAATTCGGCGCTGATCGTCTCCGCCGAGATCGACCGCGACGGCGAGGTGATCTTCACCCGCGAACCCGCCGACCAGCGGTTTCTGGAGCCCTATTCGGGGCTTTACTGGCAGGTGAGCGCGCCGGGGCATGAGGCGTTCCCCTCCCGCTCGTTATGGGATCGGCGGCTCGCCTTTGGGCGGCCGCATAACGATCTCGGCGTCCATTTCTTCTTCAGCAATCAATTCCCGTCGGAGCCGCTGCGCGTCGTCGAGCGCGACGTGAAGCTGCCCGGATCGCCGGTGCGCTGGCGCTTCCAGGTAGCGCAGAGCCGCGAGGGGCTCGACGCGCAGGTCGGCGCGATCCGGCGCATCCTGGCGCTGAGCTTCGCGCTGCTCGGGCTGGGGCTGATCGTGCTGGTCGCGTTGCAGACCGTTTATGGCCTGCGCCCGCTGCGGCGGGTGCGCGAGGAGATCGCGCGGCTGCGCACCGGCGCCGGGCGGCGGGTCGACGCCTCGATGCCGCGCGAGGTGATGCCGCTGGTCGATGAGCTCAACGGCCTGATCGAGCATAATGAGCGCCAGGCGGAGGAAGCGCGCCGCCATGCCGGCAATCTGGCGCACGCGCTGAAGACGCCGCTCACCGTGATCATGAACGCCGCGACCGCGCACGCCGACGATCTCGCGCCGACCGTGATCCGCGAGGCGACGACGATGCGCCGCCAGGTCGATCACCACCTCGCGCGCGCCCGCGCGGTCGGGCGGCGGGGGCATGCGCATAGCCGCGCGGCGGTGTGGCCGAGCCTCGAATCGGTCGAGCGCGCGGTGTCGCGGCTCTATCCGCAGGTGCGTTTCGATACCGATGGGCCGAAGGATTTGTGGGTGCATGTCGAGCGGCAGGACCTGGACGAACTGCTCGGCAATCTGATCGAGAACGCGGCCAAATATGGCGGCGGCAGCGTGTTCGTGACGGTGCGGGGGCAGGGCGCGCGGGTGGAGATATTGGTGGAGGATGACGGCCCCGGCATCCCCGAGGCCGAGCGCGTGCGCATCTTCGATCGCGGCGCGCGGCTCGATACGGGCAAGCCGGGCACGGGCCTAGGTCTCGCCATCGTGCGCGACGTGGCGGAGATTTACGAGGGCGGCGTGACGCTGGAGGAAAGCGAGGATCTGGGCGGCCTCTGCGCCCGGCTCTGGCTGCCCGCGGCGGCGGGCGGCTAGAGCGATTTCGAGGCCGGTGGAATCACCTGCCGGCCCGGAAATCGCGGCAAATCAAGAATCTGGAGGGGCGATCCGATGCAATCGGATCGCCCCTCTAAGCCGCCATCGCCAAAGATTGCATCGCCGCCGCCGTCAGCGTCAGGCTGTGCTTGCGCGCGCCGTGATCGTGGATGCTGCTGACGATGATCAGCTCGTCCGCGCGCGTGCGGTTCTGGATCGCGGTGAGGCTGGCGGCCAGCGTCGCCTGCCGGCCGATCGCCGAGCAGCGCCGCAGCTGATCGAGCATCGTGCGTTCGGCCGGGGGTAGGCTGTCGCGATAGCCGGGCACGGGCGGCGGCAGCGGGATCGGCCGCCCGTGGCGCAGCGCGACGAACGCCTGCGCCTGGCTGGAGGCGAGCAATTCCGCCTCCTCGTCGCTTTCGGCGCCGAACACGTTCACCGCGCAGAGGAAATAGGGCTGTTCCAGCACGGCGGAGGGCCGGAAATATTGGCGATAGACCGCCACCGCCTCGTCGAGCAGATCGGGCGCGAAATGCGCGGCGAAGGCATAGGGCAGGCCGAGTGCTGCGGCGAGCTGCGCGCCGAACAGGCTCGATCCTAGGATCACCATCTCGACCTTGGCCCCCGCCGCCGGCGTCGCGGGCACCGGCCCCGTTCCGGCGAAGTAGTTCTGCAGCTCCACCACGTCGCGCGGGAAAGCGCTCTCGTCGCTCGCGAGCGTCCGCCGCAACGCGCGGGTGACGGCCACGTCCGATCCCGGCGCGCGCCCCAGCCCCAGATCGATCCGCCCCGGGAACAGCGCGTCGAGCGTGCCGAACTGCTCGGCGATGGCGAGCGGGGCGTGGTTGGGCAGCATCACCCCGCCCGCGCCCACCCGAATCGTCCGCGTCGCCGCCGCCACATGCCCGATCACCACCGCGGTCGCCGCGCCGCCGAGCGGCATCCCGTGATGCTCGGCGATCCAATAGCGCTTATAGCCCAGCCGCTCGGCATGGGCGGCGAGATCGGCGGCGTTGTTCAGCGCCTGGCGCGCGCTGCCGCCCGCCGCGATGTGGACGAGATCGAGAAACGAATAAGTCATGGCTAGTCCCTTGCCCGCGCGCGCTCGTCCCGCCTAAGGCCTGGGGATGATCGCCGCGCTGGGCCATGTCCGAAACTGGATCTTCGATCTGGACAACACGCTGTACCCCGCCAGCGTCAACCTCTTCCCGCAGATCGATGCCCGGATCAGCCGCTATATCGCGGATCGGCTCGGCCTGCCACTCGATAAAGCCCATTTTCTGCAAAAGCGCTATTTTCATGAAAAAGGCACCACGCTCGCTGGGCTGATGGCCGAGCATGGCGTCGATCCGCACGACTATCTCGCCTTCGTCCATGACGTGGAGATGGACGTGCTGGAGCATGACGCCCCGCTCGTCGCCGCCATCGCCAAGCTGCCGGGCAGGAAGCTGATCTTCACCAATGGCGACGCGCCCTATGCGCGCAAGGTGCTCGGGCGGCTGGGCCTGGGCGAGGCGTTCGAGGCGATCCACGATATCCACGCGACCAATTACGTCCCCAAGCCGCAGCCCCAGGTCTATCGCGGGCTGTGCGAAGCTTATGACCTCGATCCACGCCAGTCGCTGTTCGTGGAGGACATGGCGCGCAACCTGGCGCCGGCCAAGGCGATCGGCATGACGACCGTGTGGGTGAACAACGGTTCGGAGCAGGGCCCCGGCCCGGCCCATGATTATATCGACTATACCGTCACCGATCTCGCGCGGTGGCTGCATGAGGTGATGGAGGACGCATGAGCGATTTGGAAACCGCGATCGATCGCGCGTGGGACGCGCGCGAGAGCCTGAACGCCGACACCAAGGGCGAAGCGCGCGACGCGGTCGAACATGCGATCGCGCTGCTCGATTCCGGCGCCCGGCGCGTCGCCGAGCCGGAGGGCGACGGCTGGCGCGTCAACCAATGGCTGAAGAAGGCGGTGCTGCTCTCCTTCCGGCTGAACGACATGGCGGAGATCGCCGGCGGCCCCGGCGGCGCCCATTGGTGGGACAAGGTGCCGAGCAAATTCGCCGGCTGGGGCGCGGGTGAATTCCGCCAGGCAGGCTTCCGCGCGGTACCCGGCGCGATCGTCCGCCGCGGCGCGTTCATCGGCAAGGGCGCGGTGCTGATGCCGAGCTTCGTCAATATCGGCGCCCATGTCGGCGAGGGGACGATGGTCGATACCTGGGCAACCGTTGGCAGCTGCGCGCAGATCGGCGCGAACGTCCATATCTCGGGCGGCGCGGGGATCGGCGGCGTGCTCGAGCCGTTGCAGGCCGGCCCGGTGATCATCGGCGACGGCGCCTTCATCGGCGCGCGCGCCGAAGTGGCGGAAGGGGTGCGCGTGGGCGAGGGGGCGGTGCTCTCGATGGGCGTCTATCTCGGCGCCTCGACCAAGATCATCGACCGCGCGACCGGCGAAGTCCATCGCGGCGTCGTGCCGCCTTATGCCGTGGTCGTCCCCGGCTCGATCGGCGGGGGTGAGGGGAAACCGGCGCTCTACTGCGCGGTCATCGTCAAGCAGGTCGACGCGCAGACCCGCGCCAAGACCGGCATCAACGACTTGCTGCGCGACTGATGCGCGCGCGCGCCCTGCTCGCTCTGGTGCCGGCGCTGCTCGGCGCGGCGCCGCCCGAGCCGCCCCTGCCCATCGTCCGCGCGGTGGCGATCGCCGAATATCCGCACGACCGGGGCGCCTATACCGAGGGGCTGTTCATCGATCGCGGCGAGCTGTGGGAATCGACCGGCGAGGTCGGCCGCTCCTCGGTCCGCCAGGTCGATCTGGCGAGCGGCCGCGTGCTGCGCCAGGTGGCGGTGCCGCGCCCCTATTTCGGCGAGGGGATCGTGCCGTGGCGCGACCAGATTTTGAGCCTGACCTGGCAGCACGAGCGCGGCTTCCGCTGGTCGCGCGCCGGGCTGAAGCGGCTGGCGACCTTCCGCTACCCCGGCGAGGGCTGGGCGCTGACGAGCGACGGCCACGCGCTGATCATGTCCGACGGCACCCCCGAACTGCGCTTCATCGATCCCGCGGGCTTCAAGGAGCTGGGCCGCGTGCGGGTGACGGCGAACGGCCAGCCGGTGCCGCGCCTGAACGAGCTGGAATATGTGAACGGCGAGGTGCTGGCGAATGTGTGGCTGACCGACCTGATCGTCCGCATCGACCCGGCGAGCGGGGTGGTGAAGGGGGTGATCGATCTGAGCGACCTGCACGCCAAGGCGGGGACGAGCGGGACGGACGATGTGGCGAACGGGATCGCTTGGGATGGGGTGGCGAAGAAGCTGTACGTGACGGGGAAGAGGTGGCCGGTTTTGTTTGAGGTGGGGGTGGGGTGAGGGAGGATCCAGAGGCAGAGTGGCATCTCGGCGGGAGGAAATGGGCAGAAACCGGAACGGCATCCTCCCGATCGTCAACACGAAGGGCGACCTTCAAAATCTAACGCCAGCTAAGCCGGCGCCTGTGTAGGCTCTATTCTACGCCTTATTTAGGCGCTATCTTGTTTAGATAATTCTCAATTATATCGAGCGCGAGGCCGAACGCTGCAAAATCATCAGTCGTTCCATTCTCGCATATTCTTTGACAGAGTTTAGACTTAAGGAGCGTCTTTCGAGTTACAACATCTCCGTTAGGTTTTGTAGATTCGGTTAACTCGTAATCATCTTCCGTTAGCGACGCTTCCGCTAGCAGGTTTTCGATCCCAGTCTTTACCTTTTTGTTTTCGGTATTGGTTGGCATACCTATCACTGAAACACTGCCATGCTGCGCATCGGTCTTGTTTGCGTCGTTGTCGTATAGCAGTAGGACCGGTCTGTTCGAGAGCCTGGGATTTGCGCGAAGCACTGCAAGTGTATGATCAAGCGCTGGCTTGCCAGTGTGAAACGCCTGGCCGCTGTCGTCCTTAGCCCCAATCCACTGTAAGTCACAGCGTTCCAAAATCTCGGCGCGACCTAGCACTTGGGCAGCACGCCGAATGTATGGTGCGTCGGTCTCCCCCTCAACGAACACGATCGGGCGACCCGTCTGCGCCGTTTCCGCAAGCAACCGGGAGTTGAACGCTTCTGTAGCGATTAAAGCCTGCATCGCTTTTCCAAATTCCGAATAAGACTCGGCGGTGACCGCATGCCCGCCGGGCATTTCGACAAGTTGGAACCCGTCCATTCCAAACTGATTCTCCATCCCGAGTACGAATAAAGGTGAATGACTCGACACAATAAACTGAACACGAGGAAACATCTTTATAAGTCGAGGCAAAATCCTATGTTGAAGTTCGACATGAATATGTGCGTCGATCTCATCGACGACACAGATTCCTTCGATCGACGCGAGATTGAGGGCAGCGCTACTTCGTGATTGATCGCCGTAACGCAGAAGTGTCCCAAAAAGACCTAACAAAATCGACTGTCCACCTGAAAGAGCGTCGAGATTAGGAAGTAAAATCTCATTTCCACGTGCAACGGCGAGTTTATCGGGAGATCCTCTTCCCAGCCAAACGAATCGAACATCTTGGCTGTCAAGTACACTACGCAAAATCAAATTGCATTGCTCTAGAACAGAACTCGATATCAATAATTCATTTACGTTACTAGCGATATGAAACTGTAAATTCGGTCCCGGCCCAATAGATTGAATTATATCGGCTCTAGAGTCGAGAATAACTGAAATCAGCCATTGCTTAAGCTGGTAAAGGCTACGCTCAACAAAGATCGATTTCCGCAAGCGCTGAGCGAATGCAGCGAAAACATCAAATTCGGTTTCCGGTAGCGATTCTCTATTCAGCCAGTATGGTATTTCGGATCGGCTAGCCGGAAAATAGGCATAGACTCCCTCTTCGAATATGCGGCGAGAAGTATCATTACCGATGAAAAACTCTTTTACCGAACCTTCTATAGGCCAATTAACTGCTTTCGTGAGATTGGAGGGCACCCTAGCTTTTGCTTCGACTGGGTCAACGTTACCCGCCTTCTCTAAGTAGGTAAGAGTCTCACCGCGATGTTCGAACCGGAAAAGCGTAAATCCGCCATGCGTGCCCACTGATGTGGTTCGACCTCCGACTACTCTGAACCAAGCTCGGCCACTGCCCCGGGCTGGAAGCACGTTGTCATAGTGCGCAGCAGCAGCTTCAAAAAGCGCATCGGTGACGAGGGACAAGAAATTCGTCTTTCCGCCACCATTGGCTCCAACAAGCACAAGCGGTTTTGGAGCCCCCTCGCCATCGAACGCGAGATCTAAGTCCATCCGCCGGAGGGGGCCACTGTTTTCGATGATTGCTTGTTTGAGATACATACCGGAATCGGCGTATCATTTTGTCGAGAGCGATGGCAACAGCAGGCCATCGTCCTCTGGAGCCGCGATTTGCGCGAGCTGCCGACGTGCGAAGAGGTCGCGCGCAGCGATACATCTCGAAGCGCGGAATGACTGCTTATATGGCGTACAGCAAATAGCAGACTTCCAGAGCCGAGCTAAGGTTAGCTAAGCGCCCGTGATTTGGACGTAAAGCTGTTTCCAGCTCAGAGTCGACTTCGCTTGCCCCTGTCCTACACCCGCCTTCCACGCTACCCTCCCGCCAGGCACCCTCTCCAACACCCCCGCCATTCCAACCCCCCACCACCCTCCGCCTAGGCAACCTTCGCGACCTTTGCCCACCCTCGACAATCCCCCCCCGACCCCCTATCGCCCCGGCCAAAATCAGGGGAGTAGCCATGCCCAAGGCCAGCAAAGTTCTCGATCGCGTGCTCGTGCTCGAAATGGTGCGCGTCACCGAGGCCGCCGCGATCGCCGCCGCCAAGCTCATCGGGCGCGGCGACGAAAAGGCCGCCGATGCCGCCGCGGTCGAGGCGATGCGCGAGGCGCTCAACGGGCTCTACATGGACGGCACCGTCGTGATCGGCGAGGGCGAGCGCGACGAGGCGCCGATGCTCTATATCGGCGAGAAAGTGGGTTCCGCGATCGGCAAGGGGCCGGCGATCGACATCGCGCTCGACCCACTCGAAGGCACGACGATCACCGCCAAGGCGGGCCCGAACGCGCTCGCGGTGCTGGCGATCGGCGAGCAGGGGTGTCTCCTCAACGCGCCCGACGTCTATATGGAGAAGATGGCGATCGGCCCGGGCTATCCCGCCGATCTGATCGATCTCGACGCGCCGATCGCGACCACGATCAAGAAGCTCGCCAAGGCCAAGGGGGTGAAGGCCAAGGACATCATGGCGTGCGTGCTCGATCGCCCGCGGCATGAAAAGCTGATCAAGGAACTGCGCAAGCTCGGCTGCGGCATCACGCTGATCCCCGATGGCGACGTGGCGGGCGTGATCGCGACGACCGACCCGGAGACGGGGATCGACATCTATATCGGCCAGGGCGGCGCGCCCGAGGGCGTGCTCGCGGCCGCCGCTTTGCGCTGCGTCGGCGGGCAGTTCAAGGGCCGCCTGGTGTTCCGCAACGATGACGAGCGCGCGCGGGCGCGCAAATGGGGCATCGCCGATCTCGACAAGCAATATGATCTGAAGGAACTGGCGCGCGGCGACTGCATCTTCGCGGCGACGGGCGTGACCGATGGCTCGCTACTCGCCGGGGTGAAGCGCCAGGGCGGGCGGCTGACGACCGAGAGCGTGGTGATGCGCGCGAGCTCGGGCACGGTGCGCTGGGTGAAGGGCGAGCACCGGCTGGGGTGATTTGATCTCACGCTAAGGCACTAAGGCGCGAAGAAGGTTTTTTTGACTCACACAAAGCCACGAAGGCACGAAGAAGAAGATCAAAAACGCTGCGAAGCAGCTCTAAAAACCTTCGCGCCTTCGCGTCTTCGCGTGAGACAATCAACGGCCGACACGAGCGCCTCGCCCGACATGATGAAAGCGGCTTCGCCGCAAGCGCCTTTTCGTGTCTTCGTGGCTTTGTGTGAGTAAAATCCACTTGTAAGAAAAGCCTACAACCGCTCCAAAGCCGCCGCGATATGCTGCGCGAAGCGGTGCGCCGTCACCGAGGCGCCCGGCGCCTCGATCAGCGCGATCTCGGTATCGGCGAGCGCGGGGAGGGCGGCATCGGTGCCGACCGGCTTCAGCCCCGGCGGGCACATCTCGCGCGGCAGCACCGCGACGCCGAGCCCCGCGCGCACCGCCGCCTGCGTGCCGGCGAGCGAGGTGGAGGTATAGGCGATCCGCCAGCGCCGCCCGTGCCGCTCGAGCGCCGCCACCGCGCGGCTGCGATAGACGCACGGATCGGGCGAGACGATCAACGGCAGCGGGCCTTCGCTCGGCACCGACAGCGCATCGCGCGCGACCCAGATCAGCGGCTCGCGCCACACCCGCATCCCTTCCGCTACGCCGCCCGGCTCGCGCTTCAGCAGCACCAGATCGAACCCGCCGCTGCGGAATTTCGCCTGGAGATTGAGCGTCAGGTCGCACGTCACCTCCAGCTCCACCTTGGGATGCGCGTCGGTGAAATCGGCGAGCACCGCCGGCAGATGCGCGGTCGCGAAGTCCTCCGGCACGCCGAGCCGCACCAGCCCCGCCACCTCGGGCTCGATCAGCTCGGCCAGCGCAGCGTCGTTCAGCCGCAGCATCGCGCGGGCGTGGTGGAGCAGGGTCTGCCCCTCATTGGTCAGGCGGAGCATCCGCGGGGTCCGCTCGAACACCGCGCGCCCTCCGATCGCGTCCTCCAAACGCTTGATCTGGAGCGAGATCGTCGATTGCGTGCGGCCCAGCAGTTCTCCCGCGCGGGTGAAACCGCCGCAATCGGCAACGGTGACGAAGGCGCGGAGCAGATCGAGATCGAGCGTGCGGTGCGGCATTCCATCATTGTGATAATCAATCGATACGATTGCAACTACTCGTTTTGCAAATGACTCTGCGATCGTCATCTGCGCGGCAGGATTGGAGGACCCGATGATCTTGCTGCTTCCCGCCGCGCTCGCCGCGCTCGCGGCCTTCGTCGCGACGCAGGCGCCCGCGCCGCTCGCGATCACCCGCGCCGCCGGCGGCCTGGGCGTCGCCTTCGCCGCCAGCCTGGCGCTGGCGATCGCCGCGGCGTTCGGCCAGATCGCCGCGCCCGGCCTCGCACTCGCGCTGCTGGTGCTGACGAGCTTCGTCGCGACGATCGTGCTGAGCTTTTCCCAGCGCTATCTGCGCGCCGATCGCGCGCCGCGGCGCTTCGCGGCGATGGTCGCGGCGCTGGCCGGCAGCGTGCTCGCGATGGTGGCGCTGGATAATGTGATCGCCTTCGCGATCGCCTGGCTGGCGAGCGGGCAGCTGCTCGCGCGGCTGATCGGCCATGTCGATGATTGGGCGGAGGCGCGCGCCGCCGCCGCCCGGGCGCGCCGCGCTTTCCTGATCGGCGACGCGGCGCTGATCGCCGCGCTCGCGCTGGCGGTGGGCCATGCGGGCAGCCTTAGCCTTACCGCGATCATCGCCGCCGAGCCGACGCTCGAGCCCGAAATCCTGATCGCCATCGCCGCGCTGGTGCTGGTCGCGGCGATGGCGCGCTCGGCGCTGCCGCCGTTCGAGAGCTGGCTGATCGGCTCGATGACCGCGCCGACGCCGGTCTCCGCGCTGATGCACGCCGGGCTGGTCAATGCGGGCGGCTTCCTGCTGATCCGCTTCGCGCCCATGCTGGAGGCGGCGCCGGTGGTGCAGATCGCGGCGATCGTCGCCGGCGCCGCCGCCGCTTTGTGGGGCACTGGCATCGCGCTGGTGCGGCCCGACATCAAGCGCGCGCTGGCCGGGTCCACCGTCGCGCAGATGGGGTTCATGATCCTCTCCTGCGGCCTGGGCGCCTATGGCGCGGCGCTGTGGCACCTGATCGCGCACGGGCTGTTCAAGGCCTGGCTGTTCCTCGCCTCGGGCTCGGCGATCGGGGCGCCGAGCGCGCCGGCGCTGCGCCGGCCGGAAGCGCCCGTGGCCGGCGCGGTCGCGGTGCTGGTGCTGGGCCTGGGCGGGCTGATGCTGTGGAGCGGCGGCGCGAGCGCCACGCTGCTGCCGCTGATGCTGGCGAGCGCGACGGCCGTGATGACGCTGGTCGCCGCGAGCCATGCGCAGACGCCGCGCTGGCCGCAGCTGATCGGGCTCGGCGCGCTGCTCGCCGCCGCGCATACCGGCGGGCTGCTGCTGATCGAAAGCATCGTGCCGCGGATCGGCACCGCGCCGATTGCCGGGCCCTTCGTGCTGCTGCTCGCGCTGCCTTTCCTCGGGCTGTGGATCTGGCAGGCGCGCCGCGCCGCTTTGCCCGCGCCGCTCTACGTCCGCTTGCTCAACGCCGGCCTCGCCGCCTGACCCTTAGGAGCCCGCCGAAGATGAACATCGCTTATCCCCCGCTGCGGGTGCAGCCCCAGCAGCAGCGCGCCGAGACCGAGCTCGCGATCAACCTGGCCGAGGCCATCGTGCCGCCGCTCTGGCCGCTCGACGGCGCGATCGCGGTCAACCCGCTCGCAGGGTTCGAGGAACTGCCCATCGAGCAGGCGCTGGAAGAGGGCGCCGAACTGTTCGACGCGAGCACCACGCTGCCGCTCGCCGCATGGCGCAAGCTGCTCGCAGCCGGGCGCCTGACGCGCGACGCGCTGCGCCAGGCGGCGATCGAGGCGCTGGGCGGCTATAGCGCGGCCTTCGCGCTGATCGGCCCGAATTGCAGCCGGATCGACTGCCTGATGGCGCGGCTGACCGAGCTACCGCTCGCGCCGCCGCGCGCGGTGGCCGAGGATCGGGGGATGGACCTGGTCGCCAAATGGTGCGCCGCCTTTTTCGATGGCGGCACGGCGGCGGTGGCGATGCCCGGCCGGTCGCGCGGGCTCTACCGCGCGGTGCTCGCGCTGATCGGGCATGACGCGCAGTTCACGGCGATGGCGCAAGGGGCGCCGCGCGCGCTGCTCGCGGAAGTGCCGCGCGATCCCGTCGACGCGGTGGCGCAGGGCTTGAGCGTGCTCGGCATCGACGAGGGTGAGCGGATCGCTTTCCTGCGCGGCCTTATCGCGCGGCTGCCCGGCTGGGCGGGGCATGTCCGCTGGCGCCAGCATCATGCCGATGCCGATCAGGTCGCGCCGGCACCGGCGACGATGGCCGATCTGCTCGCGCTGATGCTGCTGGTGGTGCGCGCGGCGCCCGCGACCCGCGAGCGGCCGCGCGTGGCGCCCGTCGTCACCGACATCGCCGCGCAACTCGCGGCGCATTTCGGCATCGATCCCGCTGTGATCGAGACCCCGCTGCCGCCGATCGTCGCGGCCGACGAGGCGGTGCTTTCGAGCATTTTCCAGCACGCGGCCGAGATCGCCTACCGCGACGCGCTGGTGCCGCGCCTGACGCCGCCCGCCGCCACCGACGCCGAGCGCCCGGCGGCGCAGCTGGTGATGTGCATCGATGTCCGCTCAGAGCCCTATCGCCGCGCGTTCGAGGCGCAGGGGCGCTACGAGACGTTCGGCTATGCCGGCTTTTTCGGCCTGATGATCGCGGTCCACGCGCCGCATCAGCCGCGCCAGCGGATGCTGCCGGTGCTGGTGGCGCCGCAACAGGATCTGACGATGACCGCCGCGCCCGGCCAAGAGGCGGCGGCACGGGAGGCGATCGCGCGCGAGCGGCGCGCGGCGGCGACGCGCGATCTGTTCGGCACATTGAAAGGCGGCGCGGCGACCGCGTTCAGCACCGCCGAGGCGGTCGGCCCGCTCGCTGGGGCGATGATGATCGCGCGCACCTTGTTCCCCCGGGCGGCCGAAGCCGTCGGCCGGCGGCTGAAGGGCGATGCGAGCGCGCTCACCCCCTCGATCGACGCCGAGCAGCCGGGCCACGGCCTCGCCTTCGCCGAGCGGCTCGCCTATGCGCGCGCGCTGTTCGCGCTGACGGGGATGAAGCGCCGCACCGCGCGGCTGGTGGTGCTCGCCGGGCATCGCGGGCAGACGGTGAACAACCCCTATGGCGCGGCTTATGATTGCGGCGCCTGCGCCGGGCATGGCGGCGCCGCCAACGCGCGGGCGATGGCGGCGATCATGAACGATCCGCAGGTCCGCGCCGCGCTGGCGCAAGAGGGCGAGGGCGTGCCCGAGGACACGATCTTCGTCCCCGCCGAGCATGACACGACGCTCGACGAGGTGACGCTGTTCGACACCTGCTGCCTGCCCGCGAGCCATGCCGCCGATCTCGCCGAGCTCAAAGCGGCGCTCGCCCGCGCGGGCGAGGCCAATCGCGTGCGGCGGGCGGGGCTGCTCCACCGCCCGGCGGCCGATCTTGAGATCGGCGCGAAACATTGGGGCGAGGTGCGCCCCGAATGGGGCCTGGCGGGCAACGCCGCGTTCATCGTCGCCCCGCGCGCGCTGACCGCGCCGGTCGATCTGGAGGGGCGCGCGTTCCTCCACAGCTATGACTGGACGAACGACGCGAGCGGCGAAGCATTGGCGACGATCCTGACCGCGCCGATGGTGGTCGCGCAGTGGATCAACTGCCAGTATAACTTCTCCACCGCCGATAATCGCCGCTTCGGCGCGGGCGACAAGACGGTGCACAACCCGGTCGGCCGCCTGGGCGTGCTGCGCGGCAATGGCGGCGATCTCGCGGTCGGGCTGCCGCTGCAATCGCTGTTCCATGATGATGGCACCCCGGCGCATGTGCCGCAGCGGCTGCTGACGATCGTCTATGCGCCCTTCGCGCTCGTCGAGCAGGTGATCTCGACCCAAGCCGTCTTGCGCCGGTTGTTCGGCAATGGCTGGGTGCAGCTGGTGGTGATCGATCCGGACAGCGGCCAAGCGCGCCGCTGGCGGAGCGACGGGGAGTTGCACGACGATGGCGAGGGCTGCTCGGCCTTTGCCCGGCTCGAAGACGCGATGGCGTGATGGGGGATAGGATGAGCGAGGAACTGACGAAGATGCGCAAGATCGAGATCGTGGTGGAGGCGGAGGACGCCAAGCTGGTGGAGGACGCGCTGCGCGAGGCCGGCTTGGGCGGTTGGACGATCCTGCGCGACGTGGCGGGCATGGGCCATGGCGGCTTCCACCAGGCGCGCACCATCTTCAACGACAAGACGGGCCTAGTGATGTTCGTCGGCGTCGGCCCGCGCGAGGCGGTGACGGCGGCGACCCAGAGCGTCGGCCGCATCTTCCGTCACAAGCCTGGGGTGCTGTTCGTCTCCGATGTCGAGGTGCTGCGGTCTGACTATTTCGTCGCGGCCTGATTTCGATTGGCGGGGGCGGCGCGCGGTCGCCGCCACGATGCACGGGAAACAGGCGGCGCTGGCCGAGGGGCTGGCGCCGCTATCGTTGACGTGGCTGCCGGCGCCCGCGCTCGACACCGACCGCTTCGGCACCTTCACCCGCGAGGTGCCGCGCGCTGGGACGCGGTTGGAGGCGGCGCGCGCCAAAGCCGAAGCCGCGCTCGCCGCCTGCCCCGAGGCCGAGCTTGCCGTGGCGAGCGAGGGCGCGTTCGGCCCGCACCCGGCGATCCCGATCGTGCCGGCGGGGCGCGAGCTGGTGCTGGTGCGGGCGCGCGACGGCGCGGAACTGATCGGCCATGATCTCACGCTCGACACCAACTATGCCCAAAGTGAGATCGACCGCGTCGCAGGTGCCTTGGCCTTCGCCCGGGCGGCGGGCTTTCCCGGGCACGGCGTGCTGTTGATGGCCGCCGGCGGCGTGCCGCCGGTGACACGCGATCTGGTCGATCCAGCCGCGCTCGAAGCCGCCGTGCGTCAGCGCCTCGCGGTCGAGAGTTTGCTGTGGATCGAGACCGACATGCGCGCCCACCGCAACCCACGCCGGATGGCGGCGATCGAGCGCGCCGCCGTCGATCTCGCCCGGCGCTGGGCGGCGCGCTGCCCGGCCTGCATGCGCCCCGATTTCGTTCCCCGCATCGAACCCGGCCGCCCCTGCGCCTGGTGCGGCGGGCCGACGGCGGAGGCTTGGCGCGAAGTGGCGGCCTGCGCGAGCTGCGGCCACCAGCGCGAGTCGGTGATCGATCCCGAACGCAGGGCCGATCCGGGGAGTTGTGCGAACTGTAATCCCTGAAAGCGGGTTGGGCGGATGATCGGCATTTGGCCATAGGGGACGCGTGGCTTCCACCCACCCCAACCCCTCCCTTTCAGGGAGGGGCTTAGCGCGTGCCCCGCCGGTGCTCGGTTGGAGGAAAGGGGTTCGCCCCTTGCTCTCCCCTCCCTGCAAGGGAGGGCGTCCTCTTGTTCTCCCCTCCCTGCAAGGGAGGGGCCGGGGGTGGGTGGGTTCGGCGCGGCAGGGCAGACGCCCTCCCGACGCCCGTCTCGGCTTTGGCTTTGCGGCTCATTATCCTAGAACCAGCCCGAGCCATGCAGGAGACTCGTACATGCCGAACAGCCCTTGGAGCCATAGCCGCAGCGGCGCGATCGCCGACGATATCGATTTCGAGATCAAGGGCCAGGAACTGCAATTCGTCGAGATCGAGCTCGATCCGGGCGAAAGCGCGGTCGCCGAAGCCGGTTCCTTCGTGTGGAAGGACGCGAGCATCGAACTGACCACCGTGTTCGGTGACGGTTCGGGCGGTGGCGGCGGCGGCTTCATGGACAAGCTGGTCGGCGCGGGGAAGCGGCTGCTGACCGGCGAAAGCCTGTTCATGACCGTGTTCACGCATCGCGGCCAGGGCAAGGCGCGCGTCGCCTTCGCCGCCCCCGTGCCGGGCGCGATCCTCCCCATCCGCCTCGCCGAGGTCGGCGGGACGTTGATCTGCCAGAAGGACGCCTTTCTCGCCGCCGCCAAGGGCGTGCAGGTGGGCATCGCCTTTCAGCGCCGGGTGATGACCGGGCTGTTCGGCGGCGAGGGCTTCATCATGCAGAAGCTGGACGGCGATGGCTGGGTGTTCGTCCAGATGGGCGGCACCGTCACCGAGCGCGAGCTGGCGCCGGGCGAGGTGCTGCATGTCGATACCGGCTGCCTCGCCGCTTATACCCCCAGCGTCGAGTTCGATCTGGAGATGGTGCGCGGGGTGAAGAGCATCGTCTTCGGCGGCGAAGGGCTATTCTTCGCGCGGTTGCGGGGCCCGGGCAAGGTGTGGATCCAGTCGATGCCGTTCGCGCGGCTCGCCGGGCGCGTCCTCGCCAATGCCGCCGGCTCGGGGCCGAACCGCGGCGAGGGATCGGTGCTGGGCTCGCTGGGCCACTTCATCGGCGGCAATGAATAGGCTCACCGTCTGGTATGATGGCGCCTGCCCCTTGTGCACGCGTGAGATCGCGCTGATCCGCCGGCTCGACCGCGCGGGCGCGATCGATTTCGTCGAGGTCGCGGGGGAGGGCGCGGTCTGCCCGATCGATCGCGCCGCGCTGCTCGCCCGCTTCCATGCGCGCGAGGAGGGCGTGCTCCTCTCCGGCGCGGCGGCGTTCGCGGCGATGTGGCGCGCGGTGCCGCTGCTGCGCCCGTTGGGCCTCGCCGCGCGATTGCCCGGCGCGCTCTGGCTGCTCGAGCGCGCCTATCGCGGCTTCCTGCGCGCGCGCCCCGCGCTCAAGCGCTTGGTCCGCTAGCACCGAGGGATTGATCGCGCGGCCAAGCTGGCGCTAGCCTCCCGCAAAACAAGTTCATGGGGGGAAGAATGCGTTTCACGCTCGCGCTTAGTCTGCTGCTCGCCACGCCCGCGATCGCGCAGGACAAGAAGGTCGATCCGCCGAAGCTGCAGGGCCACCGCGAGGCGATGATGGCCGAGGCCGACGCCGCCTGGGCCAAGCCGCCGGTCGAGGAGCAGGCCGCCACCAGCAAGGGCAGCGTGACGGTGAAGGGCCAGGCGATCGCCTATACCGCCACCGCCGGCACGCTCACCTTGCGCGACGATGAGGGCAAGCCGACCGCGAGTGTCTTCTACACCGCTTATACGAAGGATGGCGGCGGCAGGCGGCCGGTATCCTTCCTGTTCAACGGCGGCCCCGGCTCGGCGAGCCTGTGGCTGCACATGGGCAGCTTCGGCCCGGTTCGCGTGCAGACGACGAACCCCGAATATGTCGCGCCCGGCAGTGGCGGGCTCGCGGCCAATCCCTATTCGCTGCTCGACAAGACCGATCTCGTCTTCATCGATGCGATCGGCGCCGGCTGGTCGCGGCCGCTGGGGGACAAGACCGGCAAGGATTTCTGGGGTGTCGATCAGGATGCCGACGCCTTCGCCCGCGCGATCATGCGCTATGTGACCAAATATAACCGCTGGGGTTCCCCCAAAATCCTGTTCGGCGAAAGCTATGGCACGCTGCGTTCGGGCGCGGTCGCGGCGCTGCTCGAACAGCGCGGCATGAGCCTGAACGGGGTGGTGCTGCTCTCGACCATCCTCAACTATGGCGTGCGCCAGCCGGGTTACGACCAGAACTATATGGTGCTGTTCCCCGGCTATGCCGCCACCGCCTGGTATCATCAGCGCCTGCCCAATCGTCCGACCGATCTGAAGGCGTTCCTGGCCGAGGTGCGGCAATGGGTGAGCGGGCCCTATGCCGCCGCGCTCGCCAAGGGATCGGCGCTGCCGGCGGCGGAGGCACAGGCGATCGCCAAGCAGATGGCGGCTTATACCGGCCTATCCGAAGCCTATATCTTGCGCGCCAATCTGCGGATCGATCTGCCGCACTTCCAAACCGAGCTGCTGCGCGATCAGCGCGTCGCGACCGGGCGGCTCGACTCCCGCTACCGGCTGAACGTGACCGACGCCAACGCCGACGCGCCCGATGACGATCCCGCCTCCACCGCGATCACCGGCGCCTATGTCTCGGCGTTCATGGACTATGCCGCCAAGACGCTCGGCTACAAGACCGAGCTGCCCTATAAGGTTTCCGCGCGCGACGGCAGCTTCGATTGGGACTGGCGCCACCGCGCGCCCGGCCAGCGCGGCCCGCAGCCAGCGCCGAACGCCGCGGTCGATCTCGCTTATACGATGCGGACCAACCCCACGCTGAAGGTGCTGTTCCTGAACGGCTATTACGACATGGCGACGCCCTTCTACGGCGCCGAGTTCGACGCCAACCACATGCTGCTGCCCGAAAATCTGCAGAAGAACATCAGCTTCACTTATTATGAGAGCGGGCACATGATTTACCTGAACCCGCAGGCGCTGGCGCAGCTGCACGACGATCTGGCGCGCTGGTATGACGAGGCGGCGCGATAGTGTTCGGCCGAGCGGCTTGTTCACACGCGAGGCGTATGTTATAACAGACGTATGAACAAGCCGCTGAAGCTTATCAAGATCGGTAACTCGACCGGCGTGATCCTGCCCAAGGAAGTGCTGGCGCGCCTGAAGGTGGAGCAGGGGGAGGCGGTCTATCTCACCGAAGCGCCCGAAGGTTTTCGCTTGACGGCAAGCGATCCCGATTTCGCGGAAGCCATGGCGGCCGCCGAGCAGATCATGCGCGACGATCGCGACATTCTGAAAGTGCTGGCGCAGTAGCGCGTGGCGCCGCGTTTCATCAGCGTCGATATCGCGCTCGCGGTGCATGATCGGCAGCTTGCCGAACATGGCGGCGCGGCGGGGATCAAGGATATCGGGCTGCTCGAGTCCGCGATGGCGCGCGCGGTTAACAAACACGCTTATGGCGAGGACGACCTTTGTGCCTTGGCGGCGGCCTATTCCTTCGGCGTCGCGCGCAACCATCCCTTTGTCGATGGTAACAAGCGCACCGCGTGGGTGCTAGGCCGCCTTTTTCTTGCGCTAAACGGGGTGAAGCTCGCTTTCGCTAAGGAGGAGGCGATCGCGATGATGCTGTCGCTCGCGGCGGGGGAATTGACGGAAGAGCAAGTCGCCCTCTGGTTCCGCGCGCATCTCGCCCAGTAAAGGAAAATGCCCGCCAGCGCGGTTGAGCGCTGGCGGGCACCTTTCCTCCCCAGGAACTCTTAGGCGTTCACCGCTTCCTTGATGAACTGCGCCGCCTCGGTCGATTCGGCGAGCGCGGTGGTCGAGCTTTCGCCGCCCGCCAGCGTCGTCGCGACCAGATCGAAATAGCCGGTGCCGACCTCGCGCTGGTGGCGGGTCGCGGTATAGCCGTTCGCTTCCGCCGCGAATTCGGCCTGTTGCAGCTCCGAATAAGCCGCCATGCCGCGATCCTTGTAACCGCGCGCCAGCTCGAACATGCCGTAGTTGAGCTGGTGGAAGCCGGCGAGCGTCACGAACTGGAACTTATAGCCCATCGCGCCGATCTCACGCTGGAACTTGGCGATCGTGTCCTTGTCCAGATTCTTCTCCCAGTTGAAGCTGGGCGAGCAGTTATACGCCAGCATCTTCTCGGGATATTGCTTCTTGATCGCCTCGGCGAAGCGGCGGGCGTCGTTCAAGTCCGGGTGGCTGGTTTCCCACCACAGCAGGTCGGCATGCTCGGCGAAAGCGAGACCACGCTTGATGCAGTGATCGACGCCGGTGCCGTCCTTCAGGCGGAAAAAGCCTTCCGCGGTGCGCTCGCCGGTCAGGAATTCGCGGTCGCGCTCGTCGATGTCGCTGGTGATCAGCTTGGCGCTCTCGGCGTCGGTGCGCGCGCAGATGATCGTCGGCACGCCGGCGACGTCCGCCGCGAGGCGCGCGGCATCGAGATTGCGGATATGCGCTTGCGTGGGGATCAGCACCTTGCCGCCGAGATGGCCGCACTTCTTCTCGCTCGCCAGCTGGTCTTCATAATGCACGCCCGCAGCGCCGGCGGCGATATAGGCCTTCATGATCTCGAAGCAGTTGAGCGGGCCGCCGAAGCCGGCTTCGGCGTCGGCGACGATCGGCGCGAACCAGTCGCGCGTCGCGCCGCCCTCGCTATGCTCGATCTGGTCGGCGCGCTGCAGCGCGGCGTTGATCCGGCGGGCGAGCTCCGGCCCGGCATTGGCGGGGTAGAGCGACTGATCGGGGTACATCTGCCCGGCGGTGTTGGCATCGGCGGCGACCTGCCAGCCCGAGAGATAGATCGCCTTGAGCCCGGCGCGCACCATCTGCATCGCCTGGTTGCCCGAAAGCGCGCCGAGCGCGTTGATATAATCCTCGCTCTTGAGCAGCTCCCACAAGCGGTTGGCGCCCTTGCGCGCGAGCGTGTGCTCGATCGCGACCGAGCCGCGCAGCTTGGCGACATCTTCGGGCGTGTAGGGCCGAGTGATGCCGTTGAACCGGCCGGTCGGCGCGGGGATCAGCTCTTCGAACGTCATTGTCTTATCCTTTACAAAGCCTGCCAGGGAGGAACGGCTGGTGCGCGGCCTTGTTGCGCTGCGGCAGGAGCAAAAGCGAGCAAGATCGTCCATAAAAAGCGTGACGCTGTCGCGCGCGCGTGGTTAATTTCGGTCATTCTGTAAAAACTTTACAAAGCGCGATCGCTCGTTCATTTGTGCGCGATGGCCGAGCCCAAACTCCTCGCCGGGCCGCGCTTGCGCCGGCTGCGGCGCCAATTGGGGCTTACCCAGGCGGCGATGGCCGAGGCGCTGGGCATTTCGGCGAGCTATCTCAACCTTGTCGAGCGCAATCAGCGGCCGGTGAGCGCCGCCTTGCTCGTCGCGCTCGCCGATCGCTTCGATTTCGATCCGCGCACCCTCGCCACGGCAGAGCCCGGCGGGGGCGAGGCGGCGTTGCGGCGGCGGCTCGCCGATCCGCTGTTCGCCGATCTCGAGATCGACCGCGCCGAACTCGCCGAATGGCTCGCCGCCGCGCCGGGCGGGGCGGAGGCGTTCGCGCGCGCTTATGATCGCGTCGCGGGCTCGGCATCAGCGGGTGCCGCGCCGACCGATCCGATCGCCCAGGTTCGCGCCGAGATCGAGCGCTGGCGCGGCCACTTCGCCGATCTAGACGCGGCCGCTGAAACTCTGGCCGACGAACTGCGCCTGGGCGCGGCCGATCTCTATGGCGCGATCGCCGATCGGCTGCGGGTGAAGCACCAGCTGTCTCTGCGCATCCTGCCCGTGGAGGTGATGCCCGAACAGCTGCGCCGGCTCGATCTGCACGCGCGGCAGCTGCAGCTTTCGGAGCTGCTCGATCCCGCCTCGCGCGCGTTCGCCGCCGCTTATCAGCTCGGGCTGATCGAGGCGCGCGGCGAGATCGACGCGCTCGCGCGCGGCGCGGGTTTCGCCGATCGCACCGCCGAACGCCTCTATCGCCGCCACCTCGCCAGCTATTTCGCCGCCGCGCTGATGATGCCCTATGCCCGCTTCCTGCGCGCCTGCGAGGCGACCGGCTATGATATCGAGCTGCTCCAACGCCGCTTCGGCGCGGGGTTCGAGCAGGTGGCGCATCGGCTGACCACCTTGCAGCGAGTCGGCGCGCGCGGACTGCCCTTCTTCATGCTGCGCATCGATCGGGCGGGCCAGGTTTCGAAGCGTTTCGCCGGCGCGAGCGCGGCGCCGCTCGCCGAAATCGAGGGCGGTTGCCCACTTTGGGCAGTGCACGGCGCGTTCGAACGGCGCGGCGCGCTGGTCGTGCAGCTGGTCGAGCTGGAGGAAGGCGGCCGCTGGCTCACCATGGCGCGCAGCGTGACGCCGCAGGGCCGCCGCTACGGCGCGCTGGCGGCGGAATTCGGCGTCGTGCTAGGGGTTTCGGCCGAGTTCGCCGCCGGGCTCGCGGCCGCGCGCGGCATCGATCTCGGCGGCGGCGCGGCGCCAATCGGGCTGGGGTGCGGCCGCTGCCATCGCCCCGCCTGCCCGCAGCGCTCGCTCCCGCCGCAAGGGCGCGCGCTGCTGATCCGCGAGCAGGAACGCGGGCTTTCCCCGCTCGATTTCGCCGGGGATTGAGGCTCGGCCCGGTGGAAGTACCGGGGCGATGGCTATGCCACCCTTAACCATCGCGGCGCCTATCCTCCCGCACGGAGGAGACGGACGATGAGCGATGAGGTGTTGAGCGTCGAGACGCGGCGGAGCCTGTTCGGCTTTGACTTGCGGGGCGATCGGGCGGCGGCGCGCGCGGTGAAGCGTCACGCGCCTGGGGCGATCAAGGGGTTCTACAAGATCGTTCGGGCGACGCCAGCTTTCGCGCGCTATTTCCGCAGCGACGCGGCGATGGACCACGCCGCCACCAAGCAGTTCGATCACTGGCACGATCTGATGGCATTGCCCCTGGACGACAGCTATGCGCGCCGCGCGGCGACCGTTGGTGGCACCCACGCCCGGATCGGTCTGCCGCCCAGCTTCTACATCAGCGGCTATGCGGCGATGCTCGATACCGTGCTCGCGCGGCTGTTCTTCTGGTGCGGCGGCGCGCCGCGCGCGCGGCGGCTGGTGAAGCGCGTGCTCTTCGATATGGATGTGGCGCTGGACAGCTATTTCACCGCGCAGCAGGCCGAGCGGGAGGCGGTGATCGGGGAACTCGGCCGCGCGCTCGATGGGCTCGCACAGGGCGATTTCACCGCGCCCCTGCCGCAGCTGCCCAAGGGCTATGAAGCCTTGCTCGCCAATTTCGGGGCGATGCGCGATCGGGTGCGGACGACGTTGTCCGAAGTCGCCGTGGTCGCTGGAGACATTGATAACGGCGCCGCCGAGATCAGCGCCGCGGCGAGCGACCTCGCCCGGCGCACCGAAGTGCAGGCGGCCGCGGTCGAACAGGCGGCGGCGACGCTTTCGGGCATCACCCAAGGGATGCAGGAGGGCGCCAAGGGGGCGGCGGGCGTCGCCAAATTCGTGCAGGAGGCCCAGGTCGACGCACGCGCCGGCGAAGCGGTGGTCGATCAGGCGGTGGCGGCGATGGGCGCGATCGCCGATGTCTCGCGCGAAATCGGCCAGATCGTCGGCCTGATCGACGGCATCGCCTTCCAAACCAATTTGCTGGCGCTGAACGCGGGTGTGGAGGCCGCGCGCGCGGGTGACGCCGGGCGCGGCTTCGCGGTGGTGGCGAGCGAGGTCCGCGCGCTCGCGCAGCGCTCTGCGGAGGCGGCGAACGAGATCAAGGCACTGATCTCGCGCAGTGGCGATCAGGTGGCGCGCGGGGTCGATCTGGTGGGCGCGACCGGGGAGACGATCCGCCGCACGCTGGGCCGGGTGGACGAGATCAGCCAGCTGATCGGCGGCATCTCGGGCTCCGTCGAAGCACAGGCGCGCGACATCAAGTCGATCGATCAAGCCGTGACCGGGATGGACCGGTCCACCCAGCAGAACGCGGCGATGGTGGAGGAATCGGACGCGGCGGCGCGGGCGCTGAAGCAACAGGCGGAGCAGTTGGCGGCGTTGGTCCGCTTCTTCACGCTGGCGCCGGCCGCCGCGGCACCGGCGATGCGGCACGCGGCGTGATCGGTCGCGCCCCAAAATGGGGCCTTTCCCAGGCACTTCGTAGAATAACGGCTTGATCGACTGTCATTGAAGAGTCATTCTCATGTCACAAAAGTGAAACCTTTGCCGTCGGGGCTGGTTCGCTTTTGTGACATTTGAAGGAGACGAACGATGATTCACTTGCTTGTCGCGGCCGCTCTGGCCGGCTCGGTCGGCGGAGCGGACCCACAAGATTTTTCCGGTGCCACGCCCTTGCTGCGTGGCGATTACGCCGCCGCCGAGGCGGCCATCGAGCGCGAACGGCGCATGTTCCCCAACAGCCCGGATCTGCTGCTCAACCTCGCGACCGTCTATATCCACACGCAACGCATCGATCAGGCGCGGCAGCTCTATGCGAGCGTCCTCGCGCAGCCTGACGAAATGCTCGATTCCGGCAAGGCGCAGCTCAGCGCGCACACGCTCGCCCAGCGTGGCATGGCCGCGCTGCGGAATCGATAGAGGCCCTTTTGCGTCGGGGGAAGTGTCGCTTCCCTCGACCTTTTGCGCGGACTAGCCGCGCTCGGCCGAACTCACCGCGTCCGCCGCGCGCAGCGCGCCGAGCAGGCGGGTGAGGTGCACCACGTCGCGCACCTCCACATCGAACAGGTTCGTGTGATAGCCGGTGTCGCGGTTATCGAGCCGCATGTTGATGATGTTGGCCTGATGCGCGCCCATGATCGTCGCGACCACGCCGAGCGCGCCGGGCTCGTTCTTCAGATGTACCGATAGCCGGGCGATCGCGCCCTCGGTGCGGTCACCCCAGGCGAGATCGACCCAATCGGCATCGTCGCTGTCGATCAGCGAGGAGCAATCGATCCGGTGGACCTCGATCCCCTCATTGGGCCGGCGCAGCCCGACGATGCGATCCCCCGGCACCGGATGGCAGCATTCGGCGAGCGTGAAGGCGACCCCGGGGGTAAGGCCCTTGATGGAGATCGCGACCGACGGCGACAGCGCGATCTGATCGCCGCCACGCGTCAGCCCCTGAGCGCTGCCGGGCATCAGCGCTTCCATCACTTCGAAATCGGTGAAGCGGCGGCGCGCGATCGCCTCCATCAGCGCCGCCTCGTCGGCGAGCTTCAGCCGCTTGACCGCGGCATCGAGCGCGCCGTCGCCCAGCGCGGTCGGCAGTTGCTTGACGATCGCTTCGTAGAGCTTGCGCCCCAACGCCTGGCTCTCGCTGCGCTCCTTGATCCGCAGATGCCGCCGGATCGCCGCGCGCGCCTTCCCCGTGATCGCGAAGTTGAGCCAGCCCGGCTGGGGCCGCTGCGCCTTGGAGCGCAGGATCTGCACCTGGTCGCCATTGTCGATATGGGTGCGCAGCGGCACCACGCGGCCGTTGATCTTCGCGCCCACCGCCTGATCGCCCAGATCGGTGTGGAGCGCGTAAGCGAAGTCGATCGGCGTCGCGCCCTTGGGCAGCTGGATCAGCTCGCCGCGCGGGGTGAAGGCGAAGATGCGATCGGCATACATCGCCATCTTGGTGTGTTCGAGCAGCTCCTCAGGGCTTTCCGCCGCCTCCAGGATCTCGACCAGATCGGCGATCCAGCGCACCTGCGTATCGGGGCGGACCTTGCCGGTCTTGTACGCCCAGTGCGCCGCCAGGCCATGCTCGGCCTCGGCATGCATCGCCTCGGTGCGCAGCTGGATTTCGACGCGGGTATTCTCCGCGTGCATGATGCTGGTGTGGAGCGAGCGATAGCCGTTGCGCTTGGGCGTGGAGACATAATCCTTGAACCGCCCCGGCACCATCGGCCAGCGGCGGTGGATCAAGCCCAGGGCGCGGTAGCAATCCTCCTCGTCCGGCACGATCACGCGGAACGCCATGATGTCCGACAGTTGCTCGAAGCTGATGTGGCGCTCGCTCATCTTGCGCCAGATCGAGAAGGGGTGCTTCTCGCGCCCGAACACGCGCGCTTCGACGCCGTGGCGCTTGAGCAGCTGCTCGAGCGAGCCGCGGATCTTGGCGATGCGGTCCTCGTCGCCCTCGTGCAGCAGTTCGAGCCGGCGGGTGATCGAGGCATAGGCCTCGGGCTCGAGCTCGCGAAACGCCAGGCTCTGCATCTCGCGCATGAATTCATACATGCCGATCCGCTCGGCGAGCGGAGCATAGATGTCCATCGTCTCCTTGGCGATGCGCCGGCGCTTCTCGGGCTTCGGGATGTGATGGAGCGTGCGCATATTGTGCAGCCGGTCCGCCAGCTTCACCAGCAGCACGCGAATGTCGTCGGACATCGCCAGCAGGAATTTGCGCAGATTTTCCGCCGCGCGCTCGCTTTCGGTCTGCGCCTCGATCTTGGAGAGCTTGGTGACGCCATCCACCAGCCGCGCGACATTGGGGCCGAACAGGCGCAATATCTCGTCGGGGGTGGCGACGGTGTCTTCGATCGTGTCGTGCAGGATCGCGGTGGCGATCGTCTCGTCGTCCAGCTTCAGGTCGGTCAGGATGCCGGCGACTTCGATCGGGTGGCTGAAATAGGGATCGCCGCTCGCCCGCTTCTGCGATCCATGCGCCTGCAGCGAGAAGACATAGGCACGGTTGAGCATCGCCTCATTGGCGTGCGGATCATAGCTCAGGACCCGGTCGACCAGTTCATATTGGCGTAGCACCCGCCTAATGTGGGGGGGATTCGTGCCGCTTTGCAACATGAAAAGGGGCTCCGCGCGCGGCGGAACCCCCGATCATGGCAAGCCTTGGAAAAGTTCAGCCCGCGCGCGAATTGCACTCGGCGAGCGCGGCCGAGTCGAACGCTTGGCCGTTGACGCTGAACGACTTGAGCGCACCGACGCGCTGCACCACCAGCTGGCACATGATCGCGTCGCGCTGCGTGCTCTTGGGCGCGCTGCACGCGGGGCCGGTGCACTTCCACAAGGTGCCCGAGGTGATCACCGACGGCTTGGCGGGCGCGGCAACCGGCACCGCGGTGTAATAAGTGCCCGACTGCGCGAACGCGGCGGGAGCGATCAGCAGACCGGCAGCGGCGGCCGCGACGGTAAACAAGCGAGTCATTCTATCCTCTCATGCCTATTGCCTTGCGGTAGTGGGACCGGACCGCCATTCGCAAGCGCAAAATCGGTTGCAAGTTGCTACTTACCCCGTTAGGTTGCGCAATGCAACCGGAATAGTGCGACTACCCTTATAATCTGACGCGAAATGATTTAGGAAGAGATGATGGACGCCAAATCGCGCCATCCGTTACGCGAACCGCTACGCGATCTGGCCGCGTGCAGCCTGCCCGCCGCGCTAGAGGCGATGGGGGAGCGCTGGTCGTTCCTGATCCTGCGCGCGGCGTTCAACGGCCTCCATCATTTCGAGGAGTTCCAGTCCGAACTGGGGATCGCGCGCAACATCCTCGCCAATCGGCTGGCGCGGCTGGTCGATCACGGCATCCTGGCGCGGGTGGCGCTGCCGGAGGATCGCCGCAAGATCGAATATCGGCTGACCGAGAAAGGCGCCGCGCTGCTCCCAACGATGGTCGCGCTGCGGCAATGGGGCGAGCGTTGGGAGACGGGCGTGGCGGCGACGCCGGTGCTGGTGGATTGCCGGGACCGTCGCCCGATTCGCCCGGTGGAGGTGCATGGCTGGGACGGCCGCGTGCTGGCGAAGAGCGACCTGCTCTGGGCGCTGCCCGAGGATGTCGCGGGGGTGGCGCTAGCGGCGGAGTGAGGGGGGCAGGTAAGAAAGCCCTCACCCAACCCTCTCCCGCAAGCGGGCGAGGGCTTTTCCGTCGCTCTTCTCTCTAGCCCTCTCCCGCTTGCGGGAGAGGGTTGGGTGAGGGCCCTTCTTCTTCCAATCCCGCCACCAACCGCTCCAACGCCGCCCGCACTTCCCCCGTGATCGGCGCGGGCCGCCCCGCCGCCAGATCGACATGCACGATCACCATCTCGATCACGCAGTGCAACTCGCCCGTCCGCGCGTGGCAGAGCTCGAAGCGCTGGGTCAGGCTGGTCCCGCCGACGCGGGCGATGCGGACGAACGCCTCGATCTCGTCGCCATAGGTGAACGGCTTGAGGTAATCGATTTCGGTATGGCGCACGTTGAATTCGGCCTCGGTCCAGGCGGGGCCAAGCGTGTCCATCCCGCTCCATTCCCAGAACAGGCTCACCGCGTGATCGGCATATTCCAGATAGCGCGAGTTGAAGACGATCTTCTGCCCGTCAATCTCCGCATAGCGGACACGGAAACGGGTGGAGAATTGGAAGCCGGGGCGCGTCATACAGCGCGCGATGCCCGCGCGCGGCCGCCCGCGTCAACCTGCCCGCGTCAACCTTCGGCCGATTGATCGGGCGCCGGATGGCGGCGGTGCCCCCAGGGAACGAGCGCCCAGAGCCGCTCGTGGAAATAGAACAGCACGATCTTGGTGAACACTTCGGTGCCCGCGATCGCGCCCGCCGTCTTCATGCTGCCCGAAAAGATCAGGCCGAGCACGAACGTGTCGATGCTGCCCAACGCCCGCCAGCTCACCGCCTTGGCGAAGGACCGCGGATGGCTCTCGACCCCTCGGAACAGGAACATCAGGCGGAGCGCGCCGGGGTGTTGACCCCCATGCTCGCCAGATAGCGCTTCACGTTGCGCGCGGCCTGGCGCAGGCGCTGCTCATTCTCGACCAGCGCGATGCGCACATAGCCCTCGCCATTCTCGCCGTAACCGACGCCCGGCGCCACCGCGACCTTGGCGTGGGTGAGCAGCTGCTTGGCGAATTCCAGGCTGCCCAGATGCGCGAGCGCGGGCGGCAGCGGCGCCCAGGCGAACATCGAGGCGGCGGGCGGCGGAATCTCCCACCCGGCGCGGCCGAACGCATCGACCAGCACGTCGCGGCGGTGGTGGTAAAGCGCGCGGTTCTTCTCGACGATCTCCTGCGGCCCGTTGATCGCCGCGACCGCCGCCGCCTGGATGGGGGTGAAGGCGCCGTAATCGAGATAGCTCTTCACGCGGGTGAGCGCGGCGATAAGCGTAGCGTTGCCCACCGCGAAGCCGATCCGCCAGCCGGCCATCGAATAGGTTTTGGACATCGAGGTGAACTCGATCGCCACGTCCTTCGCGCCCGGCACCTGCAGGATCGAGGGCGTGGGCTTGCCGTCGAAATAAATCTCCGAATAAGCCAGATCGGAAAGCACCCAGATCTTGTGCTCGCGCGCGAAGGCGACGACGCGCTCGTAGAAGGCGAGATCGACCGTCTCGGCGGTGGGGTTGGACGGATAGCCCATCACCAGCACGCTTGGCTTGGGGACGGTGAAGGCCATCGCCCGCTCCAGCGCCTCGAAATAGCGTTCGTCCGGCGTGGTCGGCACGCTGCGGATCGTCGCGCCGGCGATGATGAAGCCGAATGTGTGGATCGGATAGCTGGGGTTGGGCGCCAGCACCACATCGCCCGGCGCGGTGATCGCCTGCGCCAGGTTGGCGAGGCCCTCCTTCGAGCCCAAGGTGACCACCACTTCGCGCTCGGGATCGAGCTCCACCCCGAAGCGCCGGGCATAATAGCCCGCCTGGGCGCGCCGCAGCCCCGGAATGCCCTTCGACGCGGAATAGCCATGCGCGTCGGGCTTGGCGGCGACTTCGGCCAATTTCTCGATCACGTGCGCCGGCGGCGGCAGATCCGGATTGCCCATGCCGAGATCGATGATGTCCTCGCCCGCCGCCCGCGCGGCCGCGCGCATCGCGTTCACTTCCGCGATCACATAGGGCGGCAGGCGGCGGATGCGGTAGAATTCGTCAGTCATTGCAGTCTCTTGCTGCCAAATGTGGCACGGCCGATCGCGCGGGTGCGCGCGGGCGATGACGGATGCTAATCTGGGCGTTAGAGAAAAAGCAAACGCGCAAAGAGGATGCCATGGCCGAAAACGACGCCCCCACGCTCCCGCCGCTCCCCAGCCTCGAGGATATGCAGCACTGGACCTGGGTGATGGGCCGCGCGCAGCAGATGATGCTGGAGGCCGGGCTGAAGACGCTGGAGGACAATCCCGCGCTCCCCATCATCCCCGGCTTCACCGATCCGCAGACCATTGCCCGCGCGCGCGATTTCTGGGCCGATTCGATGCGGCTGTGGCAGCGCCTCGTCGCGCCCGAACTCGCCGAACCGATCGAGGAAAAGCCCGAACACGCCCGCGACAAGCGCTTCAAGGCGCCGCAATGGCGCGACAACGCGGTGTTCGACTGGATCCGGCAGAGCTATTTGCTGATCAGCGATCACCTGCTCGCCAATGTCGATCAGCTGGAAGGGGTCGATGAAAAGCAGCGCGAGCAGCTGCGCTTCGCCATGCGCAACATCGTCGAGGCGATGAGCCCCAGCAACTTCCCCGCGACCAACCCCCTCGTGATCGAGAAGACGCTGGCGACGAACGGTGAGAATCTGCTCGCCGGGCTGAAGCATATGCTGAGCGACATGGCCAAGGGCCAGCTGACGCATACCGATCCCAACGCCTTCGAGATCGGCCGCACCCTGGCGGTGACGCCGGGCAAGGTGGTGAAGCGCACGCCCCTTTACGAACTGATCCAATATACGCCGACCACCGAGCAGGTGCTGGAGGTGCCGCTGATCATCTTCCCGCCCTGGATCAACCGCTATTACATCCTCGATCTGACGCCCGAGAAAAGCTTCATCAAATGGGCGGTCGATCAGGGGGTGACGGTGTTCGTCGTCTCGTGGCGCTCGGCCGATGCGACGATGAAGGGCATCACCTGGGACGATTATGTGGAAGGCGGCCAGATCGACGCGATCGATACGGTGCGCGATCTGCTCGGCGTCGAGAGCGTGCACGCGATCGGCTATTGCGTCGCCGGTACCACGCTCGCCGCGACGCTCGCGGTGCTCGCGGCGCGCGGGCAGGCGGCCAAGGTGAAGAGCGCGACCTTCTTCACCGCCCAGGTCGATTTCACGCGCGCGGGCGAGCTGCTGAACTTCGTCGATGACGAGCAGCTGCGGCTGATCGAGCAGCTTTCGCCGGAGGGGTTCCTGGACGGGCGCTATATGGCGGCGACGTTCAATCTGCTGCGCGGGCGCGACCTGATCTGGAATTACGTGACGAACAATTACCTGCTGGGCCAGGACTATGCGCCGTTCGATCTGCTCTATTGGAACGGCGACACGACCAATCTGCCCTCCGCCTGGCATCTCAGCTATCTGCGCGATCTCTACCGCGACAATCTGCTGGTGAAGCCCGGCGCGCTGTCGATCCGGGGCACGCCGATCGATCTGGGGCGGGTGGCGACGCCCGCTTATATCCAGGCCGGGCGCGAGGACCATATCGCGCCGGCGGAAAGCGTCTGGCGGATCACCGAGCATTTCACCGGGCCGCTGAAATTCGTGCTGGCGGGCTCCGGCCATATCGCCGGCGTGGTCAACCCGCCGGCGGCGGGCAAATATCAATATTGGACCAATGACCGCTCGGCCGCGACGCTCGCCGAGTTCGTCGCCGGCGCCACCGAGACCAAGGGCAGCTGGTGGCCGGATTGGATCACCTGGCTGCGCGGCCAGGATTCGGCCGAGGTGCCGGCGGAGGGCGCGCGCCGGCCGGGGGAGGGCGCGCTGCCCGCGCTCGCCGATGCGCCGGGCGATTATGTGCGGATGCGATAGGGCGCGATTCCAGCAGGTTGAGCCGAAATGCTGCGCTCATGTTGCAGTGCACAAAAACTATTGCATCGTTCGGTGTCCTAATCTATATCGCAGCGCAGCATAAGGCCAAAGGAGCGCTGCGCCATGGCGACCAAGGGTCCCAAGAACGAACTGCCGACCGCGATCACCGCCGATGCCAAGTCGCCGCGCAAGCCCGGCGCGCGGGCGAAGAAGCCTGCCGTCGCGGCGGCGGTTCCGCTCGCCGATCCGGTGCCCGCGCCGGCCGAGACGATTATCCCTCCGGCGGTGGTGCCGCCGATCGCGCCGACGACCGTCGCGCCGGTGAAGCCCGAGCCGGTGATCGCGGCCGAGCCCGCGCCGGTCGCCGTCGCGGCCGAGCTCGCGCCCGTCGCTCCCGCGCCCCAGCTTTCCACGCCGCCGGCCGCCGCGCCGTCGGTTTTCACTGCCCCTGAAAAAACTGCCCGCAAAAAGGAAACGACAATGGAAAACACGCTGCACGCGAATGCCGAAAAGACCCAGGCTTTCTTCGCGGACATGAACAGCCGCACCAAGGAAGCGATGGAGAAGAGCACCAAGATGTTCGCCGACATGAACGAATTCGCCAAGGGCAATGTCGACGCGGTCGTCGAATCGTCCAAGGTCGCGATGAAGGGCTTCGAGTCGCTCAGCCAGGAAGCCGCCGACTATACCCGTCGTAGCTTCGAAACCGCGACCGCGACGATGCGCAACCTCGCGGCCGTCAAGACCCCGGCCGAGCTGATGAAGCTGCAGAGCGACTATGTCCGCCAGAGCTTCGACAGCCTGGTCGCCGAGACGAGCAAGCACACCGAAGCGATGATCAAGCTGGCGAACGACGTCGCGCAGCCGATCTCGAACCGCGTCGCGGTGGCGGCCGAGAAGATCAAGGTCGGCGCGTAAGCCGATCCCGCCTTCACGGGCGGTTGATGAAGAGGCGGCGGCTCCGGCAAGGGGCCGCCGCTTTTTTTTCGTGCGGGGTGGTGAGGGCGGTTCTGGGTGTCGACCCACCGCTGCCCCTCCCTTTCAGGGAGGGGTGGGTTGCTCCGGATCAAAGCCTCATCCTTCCAGGAAGGGGTGAATTGCCCTGGATCAAAGCCCCTCCCTGAAAGAGTTTCGGGTCGGTCATGCCCCCGGCATGACCTAAGCAGTCTGGGGGACTGCTTACCCGAAACTGGGTTGGGGTGGGTCGATAAGGATTACCACCTCTCCCACGCCGCCTACCGACCCCCGGCGTTTTCTCATCGTCTCGCCTCTTGCGGGCGAGGGGGCGCCTGCCCTATTTTTGGCGTTCAATGACATCAGCTACGACTCCACCGGTCGCCATGGCCGAACGCCGCGACGAAGATGAAGGACCCGGCCTGGGGGTCGCCACCCGCACACGCGCGCGCACCAAGAAGCCGACGCCCTACCGCGTGCTGATGCTGAACGACGATTACACCCCGATGGAGTTCGTCGTCCTCGTCCTGCAGCGCTTCTTCCACATGAATATCGAGGATGCGACGCGGGTGATGCTCCACGTCCACCAGAAGGGCGTGGGCGTCTGTGGCGTGTTCACTTATGAGGTCGCCGAGACCAAGGTGAGCCAGGTGATCGACTTCGCCCGGCAGAACCAGCACCCGCTGCAATGCACGCTGGAGAAGGCGTGAGGGCGGAGCCGATTTAGGCCCACTTCCCACCGGTGAATGAGCGTCGCCTCAGCGGAAGCTGGGGCCTTGGGGAAGCGGAGCGCTACCCATCGCGGAGGCCCCAACTTTCGCTGCGGCGACGCATCCAAGCATCCTCCCCGTTCACGGGGAGGTGGCAGTCGCGGTAGCGGCTGACGGAGGGGGCGGGCAACAGATCGAGCCGCCCGCTAAACTGCCCGCCCCCTCCACCATTTGCTTCGCAAACGGTCCCCCTCCCCGTGAACGGGGAGGATTTCAGTTAACCTACGCCCCCGCCAGCCACCGCCGCGTCTCCGCCTCCAAAATCTCCAGCGGCACCCGGCCCGTGCCCAGCACCGCCTCATGGAAATCGGCGAGCGCGAACCGCGGGCCCAGCTTCGCCTTGGCCTCTTCACGCAGCTTCACGAACACCGAATGGCCGATCTTGTAGCTGCACGCCTGGCCGGGCGTCGCGCAATAGCGATCGACCTCGCGCGCGGCGAAGCCCGGCGCTTCGCCCTCCTGATCGACGAAGCGGGCGATCGCCTGCGCGCGCGTCCAGCGATAATGGTGGATGCCGGTATCGACCACGCAGCGATTGGCGCGGAACAGCTGGAACTTCAGATAGCCAAGCCGCCCGAGCGGGTCATCGTCATACATGCCGAGCTCGTCGGCCAGCTGCTCGGCGTAGAGCGCCCAACCCTCGCCATAGCCCGAAAAGCCGCCCACTTTGCGGATCAGCGGCAGATTGGCGTTCGAGAGCGCGAGGCCGCCTTCGAACTGGTGCCCGGGCAGCCCTTCATGGAACACCGTGGTCGCCAGGCAGAATTTGGGCCATTCCGCCGCGTCGCGCAGGTTGAAATAGACCAGCCCCGGCCGCTTGCCATCGAGCGAGGGCGGCTGGGCGAAGGCGGAGGCGGCGCCCGCTTCATTCTCTACCGGCACGCGGCGCACTTCGAAGGCATATTGCGGCAGTCGCTTGAACGCGCGCGGCAGGCGCGGGCGGATCGCCGCCAGCCGTTCGTTGCAATAAGCGATCGCCTGGCGCTTGCCCTCGTCGGTATCGGGGTAGAGCTGCGCCGGATCCTTGTAGAGCGCCGCCATCCGCGCGCCGATGCTGCCCTTGGTCATACCCTGCGCCTTGAGCAGCGCGTCGAGCCGCGCGGAGATGGCCGCGGCCTCGTCCAGCCCGAATTTATGGACTTCCTCCGGGCTCATCCGCGTCGTGGTCGTGCCGGCGAGCGCGACCGCGTAGAATTCGGGGCCTTCCTTGAACTTCCACACCCCGGCATCGCCCGTCGCCTTGGCGCGCAGTTGCTTGACCAGCGCGAGCTGGGCCTGGAGCGCGGGGAAGACGCGCGCGCCGTAAAGCTGCGCCGCGCGCGCGCCATAGCGCGGATCGAGGCCCTTCGCCGCCGCGCGCCGCTGGAGCGAGGTGACGACGGTCGCCTGGCTCGCCGGCACCGCGGTCTTGCTCAGCTGATCGATCGTCGCATCGAGCAGGAAATCGGGCGGCACGATGCCGCGCGCCGATTGATCGCGCAGATCGATGGTATTGGCGTTCAGCTGATCGGCGAATTGGCCAAGGCGTGAGAGATAGGCCTCCGCATCCGCCGCATTCTCGATCGGGTGTTTGGTGTCGAGGAAGCTCGGCGTCGATTGATAGGCGCCGGTCAGCTGGCTGACGACATAAGGCGAGCGACTGTACGAGGCGCCGCCGAAATAGAAGCGCTGCGCCGCCGCCGCCTGGCGTTTGGTATAGAGCACCACGTCGTAATTGCGCTTGTCCTCGGCGCTCAGATCGTCGGTCTTGAACGCTTCCAGCAGCGCGATGTGGCGCGCGGTAAGGGTGCGCGCCGCTTGCCGGCCGGCCGGCCCTTCGTCGCCCAATTGCGCGCGCAGATCGGCGTTGGCGCCGGTATCGAGCCCCAATTGCGTCGCGCCCTCCGGGTTGAGCCGCAACTGTTCGGCGAACATCCGATCGAACAGCGCACCGAGCGCGTCGCCCGGTTCCTGCGCCCAGCCGCGCGCGGGGAGGGCCGCGACCGCGCCGAGCGCGACGCCCGCCTTCAACACATCGCGACGATCGATCATGGCGCTTTCTCCTGGTTGACGATGGGCAGGGCGATGAAGCTCGCTTGCGCGCCCGCGACACTTACCCGCTGCGTCGCCTTCTGGTAATCGCCGGGCTTGGCGAAGAAGATGTTGGGCACGAATTTCTGCGGGTTGCGGTCATAGAGCGGGAACCAGCTCGACTGGATCTGCACCATGATGCGGTGGCCGGGCTTGAACACATGGTTGGTCTGCGGCAGCGCGAAGCGATACGCGAGCGGCTTGTCGGCGGCGATGGGCTGCGGCTTGTCCAGCCCTTCCCGGTAGCGGCCGCGGAAAATGTCCATCGCGACGGCGAACTGATAGCCGCCCATCTTCTGGTCGCCCGCCACCTGATCGGGATAGACGTCGATCAGCTTCACGACCCAATCGATATCGGTGCCGCTCGTCGCCGCGGTCAGATTCACCTCGGGCGCGCCGGCGATGGTGACGGGCTTGTCGAGCGGTTCGGTGGTGAAGCTCAGCACGTCGGGCCGCGCGGCGGCGTTCCGTTGGTCGGTGGTGAGCCACGCCTTCCAATGATCGTCGGCATAGCCGGTTGGCGCCACCGGGCGCGGGGTGAAGGGCACCGGATGCGCCGGATCGCTGACATAATCCGCCGTGGCCGCTCCTTGCGCGCGGGCGAAGCCCAGCTTCCCCTCGGGCTGGAGATAGAGCGGCGTCGCGGCGGGCGCGGTCGGCCAGGCGTTCAGCCGCTGCCATCGATTGGCGCCCGATTGGAAGGCGGTGACCGGCGCCACGTCCATCGGCGCGTCCTTCAAGAAATGCGCGAGGAACGGGCCGAGCACTTCGCGCCGCCACCATTTGCTGGTGTCGGCGTCCCATTCGATGTTGCCCAGCCGGTCGCCCTTGTCGATGCCCTGGCCGTGATACCAGGGGCCCATCGTCAGATAGACCATGTCGTTCTTCGCGTCCTTGGGCTCGAGCGCGGCATAGACGGCGGGGGCGCCGTAAATATCCTCCTGGTCCCAGAGCGAATGGACCAGCATCACCGGCACTTTGAGCGGCTGGCGGGCGAGGATCTTGTCCATCGCCTGTTCCTGCCAATAGGCGTCATAGGCGGGGTGTTCGGTGATCCTCTGCCAGAAACCGATCTGGTCGAGCCCGTGCTGCCGGCCAAGCTCTCCCGCGCTGCCGGCGGCGAGATAGCCGGCATAATCATCGGCATGGGTGTTCACCCACGGGATCGAGTTATCGGCGGTCGCGACCTGTTCCCAGATATACGGCGCGCCGATCTGGCGGAAGGCGCCGTTGTGGAACCAATCGTCGCCACGCCAGCCATCGACCATCGGGTTCATCGGCACCGACACCTTGAGCGCCGGGTGCGGGTTGATGAGCGCGACGAGCGGCTCATAGCCGTCATAGCTGATACCGATGATGCCGACCCGCCCGTTGGATTCGGGCAGGTTCTTCACCAGCCAGTCGATCGTGTCATAGCAGTCGGTCGAATCGTCCACCTTGGTCGGATTGAGCGACGAGCCGACCAATGGCCGGTTCATCACATAATCGCCCTTGGAGCCGTACTTCCCCCGAATGTCCTGGATCACGCGGATATAGCCGCCTTCCGCGATCACATCATAGGCATTGTCATAGCCTTCGAGCGCGGTGGCGAGATCGGCGGCCTTGCTGTTCGCCGAGAGGCCCTCGGCATTATAGGGCGTGCGGGTGAGCAGGATGGGCGCGTTCCTGGCGCCCTTGGGGATGAGAATGACGGTGTGGAGCGTCACCCCGTCGCGCATCGCGATGTCCACCACGTGGCGGGTGTAGTTCCACTGCGCCTGCGGCAGCTGCGGGTTGGCCGGGCGCTCGGTATAGCTCTGCGCGAGCGCGCCGCCCGCGCCCAGCAGCACCGCGGCGGCGGCGATCGTCCAACGCTTCATGCAGCATCCCCCTGTTGATTTGCCGCCAGCATGGCGCGGGCAGGGGGCGCGGACAAGAGCGAAACGCCCGCCAAACCGGGGGTCTGGCGGGCGTGATTCGTGGAAATTTCCCAATCGGCGCAGGGCCGAGCGGGGCGCGGTTCAGCCCACCCGGGTGCCGCTCATCGGGAAGCTGCCGAACGCGCCCGCGCCGATCGAGCCGGTGATCGCGTCGCCATCGACGGTCGCTTCGCAAGTGAGCGTCATCGGCATCGGCACCGTCATCTGCATCGTCCACTTGATGGTGTTGCCCGAAATCGTACCATCGGTGATCTCGGTCGATCCCATCGCGCCGGTGCTGGTGCCGGTCCAGGTATCGCCGTCGCTTTTCACGACGATGGTCGACTTCTGGTCGCCGAGCGGCGACTTGGTGACGGTTTCCCAGGTGCCATCAACTGCGGCCATGTTCGCTCTCCTTACTTCGCGCCCAGGACGGACGCGGCGGGGATCACCTCCACCGGCAGGCCGATCGAGTCAAGCTGGCCGCGGACCACCTTGGCGTCGCCCACCACCACCCAGACGAACTTGTTCGGATCGATCGCCGAGCGTGCCGCAGCGTCAAGCTCGGCGCGCGTCATCGCGCGATATTTCGCGCCGATCGTCGAATAATAATCGTCGGGCCGCTTATACTGATCATTCTCCAGCATCGCGTTCAGCACGTCGCTCGCCGTCTCGAAGCGGCCGGCGAGTTCGCGCGTGGCGCCGTTGATCGTGCGGGTGAACTCGTCCTCGCGAATACCGTTCGCGCCGAAAAACTCCTTCAGATCCTGCTGGATCGCGGCGATCGAGGCGCCGGTCTTGTCGGCCTGGACCGGCGCGTTGATCCGGTAGGTGACGTAACGCTCGGTCTGGCCGACGCCGCCGCCTGCGCCGTAGGACCAGTGCTTGCTCTCGCGCAGGTCCATGTTGATCCGCGACAGGAAGTCGCCGCCCAGCACGTCGTTGGCGGTTTGCAGGTTCAGCGTGTCGCTGCCCGCCGGCACCCCGGTCAGCTGGCCGGCGACGATCAGCGACTGCGGCGAATCGGGGCGATCGACCAGCACGATCTTGGGTGCCGCCTGCTGCGCCGGCGTGTCGATCGTCTTGGCGCCGGCGGTGCCGGTGCCCTGCCAATCGCCGAACTCCTTTTCCAGCAGCGGCTTCAGCGTGGCGAGCGGCTGATCGGAGACGATGAAGATCTTCGCCTTTTCCGGCCGCAGCCAGGCTTGATAGAAGTTCACCACATCGTCGCGGGTCAGCTTGGCGACCGCCGCCGGATCGCCCGCGCCCGACGCCGTCTTGGCATAGGGCGAGGGGCCATAGACGAGCTTGGGCAGCACGCGATTGGCCAGGCCCCCCGGCTGGGTAAGCTCTTGCTGGATGCCCGCCAACTGCGTGGTGCGCAGCCGGGCGATTTCCTTTTCGGGGAAGGCGGGGGTACGCAGGATATCGCCGAACAGATCGATCGCCGGCGCCGCGTTCGCGCTCGGCGCGGTCATGCTGATATAGGTCCGGTCGGCGCTGCTGCCGCCGCCGAAGCTCAGCCCCAGCCGCTCGCGCGCTTCGGCGATCGCGACGCCGTCGAGCTTGGCGGTGCCTTCGTCGATCGCCTGGAGCGTGAGCTGCTGCAGGCCGAGCTTGTCCGCCGGATCGGCCACCGCGCCGGCATCGAAGGCGACGAGCGCGCGAGTGACCGGCACCGCCGCGCGCTGGGCGTACACCACCTCGATCCCGTTGCTGAGCTTGGTCCGCTCGACCGCGGGGAAAGTGAGGTTGCCGACGCTGCCGATCGCGGGCGTGGGTTCGGGCCGTGAATTGGCGGGCTTCAGCTCCGGCGCGGCGGGCACGGCGGCGGCTTCCTTCGCAACATCGGCGGAAGCCTCGCGCGCGCCCGGCACGACGTTGATCGCATAGACCGGGCGGGTGAGCCACTTCTGCAACGCCGCCTTCACGCTCTCCGGCGTCTGCGCGGCGAGCGCGTTCAGCTGCTTTTTGTAGAAGCCCGGGTCGTTCTGATAGAGTGCACCCTCGGCCAGCGCGACCGCCTTGCCGCCGAACCCGCCGACCGACTCCAGCCCCTCGATCCGCCGGGTCGCCGCGGTCGTCACCGAACGGCGGAGTTCGTCCGCGGTCGGGCCGTTCTTCACCAGATCGGCGATCACCTCGTCGAGCCGCTTCTCGGCCTGGGCGACATCGGCCCCGGGGCGCACGACCATGATCACCTGGAACACACCGACCTGCGCGAAGCTCGCGACGCTCGCGCTCGCCTGCACGGCCAGCTTGTCTTCGCGCACCAGCGTCTTGTCGAGCCGCGAGGAGGCGAGCCCGCCGAGCACGCTCGCCGCCGCGTTCAGCGCGGGCGCGTCGGCCTCGCCCAGCCCGGGCACCGCCCAGAGGCGAGTGACGAGCGTCGCCGCGACGCGGTCCTTGATCTCGACCTTCTTGGGTTCGCTCAGCGTCGGGATGGAGACGGTGGGGCGCACCGATTTGGGGCCGGCTTTGATCTTGCCGAAATATTTCGTCACCAGCGTCTTGGCGGTCGGCACGTCGATGTCGCCGGCCAGCACCAGCACGGCGTTGTTGGGGCCATAATGGTCGCGGAACCAGCCCTTCACATCGTCAAGGCTCGCCGCGTCGAGATCGCCGAGCGAGCCGATGGTGGTGTGGCCGTAAGGCGTGCCCGGCGGGAACAGCCCGCCATAGATCGAATATTGCAGCAGACCATAGGGGCGGTTGTCGCCCTGGCGCTTCTCGTTCTGCACCACGCCGCGCTGCTCATCGAGCACCGCCTGCGTCACCGCGCCGAGCAGATAGCCCATGCGGTCGCTTTCCAGCCACAGCGTCTTTTCGAGCGCGGCGGTGGGCACGGTTTCGAAATAATTGGTGCGATCGAAATAAGTCGTGCCGTTGAGATCGGTCGCGCCGACTTGCTTCAGCGGTTCGAAGAAATCGCCCGGGGCGTTCTCGCTGCCGTTGAACATCAGATGTTCGAACAGGTGGGCGAAGCCGGTCTTGCCCTTGGGCTCGTGCTTCGAGCCGACATCGTACCACACGCTGACCGCGACGACCGGCGCCTTGCGATCGGTATGGACGATCACCCGCAGGCCGTTGGGCAGCGTGAATTGCTGATAGGGAATGTCGACGCGCTTCACGAGATCGCCGACGGGCGCGGCGGTCTGGGCCTGGAGCGGCGCCGCGAGCGCGGCGAGCGCGACGGTGGTGGCAAGGCGAAGCTTCATGATTGTCCTCTTCCTCGGGTGTTTTGGTGAGTGATAACGCTGATGATGGCGAAGGCTAGGGGCGATAAGCGCGCTCGCTATGTCGGGCGAGCTCGGCGGGATCGAACCAGACCGGTTTGAGCCGATGCCGCACGAACAGCGGCGCCTGATCCGCATAATGCGGGGAATTGGGCCGGGTGGTGGCGGCGCCATAGGGCTGGATCGATTGCGAGCTGACCCGGCCCGCTTTGTCCCAGGCGATGAACATCACGAAGCTGTCGCCATGCTTCACCACCAGCCGGCCGTCCGGCGCCTCGTCCCAATTGCTCGTCGCGCGCAGCACATCGGCGCCGCCGTCGAGCGCCAGATCGGCCTTGCCGTGGCGCAGTCGCAGCACTTGGGCGAGCGGCGGATCGATCCGGCCGAAATGCTGCGTCAGATAATCCGCCGCGTCCTTCAGCACCTTGCGCGGATCGGCCGGGTCCTTGCGCGGATAATGCCAGCGATTGCCCGCGCGCAGCACGATGCCCGCAAGCGCATCGGCGCTGCCTTTGCCATCGAAATTCCAGTCCCAGCCTTTGAGCAGCTTGACCGCCTGCGCCAGCCGCGCGTCGCCCTGCGGATCGACCGCCATCAGCCGTTCGAACCACCGCGCCGCCCAGCTCTGCCGGCTGACGGCGGTATCGAACTTGATCGCATGCCATTCGGCATCGCTCACTTTCGGATCGGCGCCGAGCAGTTCGATCGCGCGGGTGGCGCGGTTGGTGGTGTCGGTCTCGATTCCGAGCAGCGGCGAGTAATCTTCCGGCTTGATCTCATAGCCCGCGCCCGCCGCCTGATAGGGCGTATTGTTGGCGTTGATGATGAAGCCCGATCCGGGGTTCACGTTGCGTGGCACTTGCGCCCAGGGCACCGTTCCCTGTGCCAGATCGCGCGAAGTGTCGCCGGGAAGCACCCGCGCATAATCGAACCCGGCTTTGCGCACCGGGAACATCGCATTGTAGAAATGGGCGATGTTGCCGGCGGCGTCGGCATAGATGAAATTGGTGGCGGGCACCCCCTGAATGCTTAGCGCGCGCTGCCATTCGGCGAAATCGCGCGCGCGGTTCAGCCGATAATATTCCTCGACCATCCTGAGCTGCCCGGCGCCCGCATAATGCAGCGCATAGGCGCCCGATTTGTTGAGGATCACCGGGCCATGGACCGAGCGGTAGAGCGTCTTGGCCACCGGCAGCACGAACGGGCCCCACAGCTTCACCGGCAGCCACACCGTCTCCGCCTCCAGCGGGCGCCACGCGCCGTCGAAGCGGTAGCTCTTGCCGTCGGCGCCGAGGGTGAGCTTGTAGAGATCGGTCAGGTCCGGGCGGTTGACGGTGTTGGTCCAACCCAGCGTCTGGTTGTGGCCGAGCAGCGGATAAGGCGCGCCGGGGAAAGTCGCGCCGGCGAAATCCCAGCCGGTCTTCGAATGCACCACCAGCTCATACCAAGCGACCGGCCCGGTCCAGGGCTGGTGCGAGTTCGAGATCAGCCGTGTCACCCCTTCCGCCGATCGCGCCGGGGCGAGAGCGAAGGCGTTGGAGCCATTCTCGGTGCTGGCGCGCGGCTCGGGCGCGCCGATGGGGAGAGCGGCGGGATCGGGGCTGTCGGGCGCCGGGCCGGCGGTTTCGCGCGGCAGAGGCGCATCCTTGGTCAGCGCGCCGAGCACCGCGTCGAGCCCGAAGAAGAAGGGCGAGCGCAGCACGAAGCCGGCCGCGATATCGCGCCCGTTAACCGGGAACAGGCGCGCCAGCTTCACCTCGCCCGGGTGTTTCTCGGCATAGAGGTTCAGCCCCGCCGCATAGCCATCAAGCAGTTGGCGAACATCCTCGGGCTGCTTGTCATAATCGCGCGCCACAACTTCGCGCGCTTGCGTCAGGTGCAGCGCGAAGTCGATCGCGGCGCCGTCCGAGCCCGTCAGCGCGCCGAAGCGCCCGCGCGTCATCGCGACGACTTGCTGCAGCGTCTCGAAATCATCCTCGGCATGGGCATAGGCGATGCCGTAAGCGACATCCGGGTCGGTCGCGCCGAAGATGTGCGGCACGCCGAAGCTGTCTCGCACGATGCGCGCGTCATAACGGTGCGCGGGCGGCGGCGTGGCGGGCGTCGCGGTGAGCGGCTCCCACACCGCCAGCCCCACGCCCGCGAGCACGATCACGCCCCCCAGGCCGAACCCGATCCGCCGCCAAATCCCCACCGCGTTCCCCTTTTTCACTCGCTTGTAGCGAGCCGGGCGCGGTGGGGCGAGGGGGCAATGCGACGAACGGCGCTCCCGTCAAAACCGCGTCTTGAACGTCGCGAAGAATTGCTGCGGGGCGCCGGCCAGCAGCGTCTGGGTGTCGCCGCGATTGACGAAGCCGTTGCTGCCGATCGTCGAGACGTAGCGTTCATCGAACAAATTGGTCGCGTTGAACTGGATTTCGCCCTTAACGATCCCCGGCCAGTTGAACGGCACGCCAAGCGTGAGATCGACCAGGGTGAAGCCGGGCACCGAAATGTCATTCTCATAGGTCACGAAGCGGCGGCCGGTGTAATTCACCCCCAGCCGGCCATAGAACAGCCGCCCGTCATAGCGGACCTCGCCCTTCACCAGATCGCGCGGCGCGTCGACCACGGTGCGCCCCCGCGTCCGCGCGACGACATTGCCGGCGCGATCGAAGACGTCGTTCTGATAGGTCGAGTCGTTATAGCTGTAGGTCGCGAACAGGCTGAAGCGGTAGGGCAGCTTCACCTCGCCAGCGACTTCAATGCCCGCGCTGCGCACGCTGCCGACATTCTGCAGCACCGCCGGATTGCCGATGATCCCGGCGCCTTGGGTGAAGGCGAGCAGGCGGTTGTTGAAATCGACGTAATAGCCGACCAGCGATCCCTGGAACCACCCGCCGCGATAGCGCAGGCCCGCCTCATAGGTCTTGGAGGTTTCGGGGCGCAGCTGGCCGAGCGCGTTGAACCCCGCCTGAGTGGTCGCGAACGGGCCGCTCGTCGCGGCCGAGGTGAAGGCGCGGGTCGCCTCGGTATAGCCGAAGAACCCCTCGATCGGCCCCACCTGATAGTTGATCCCCGCATGCGGCTGGAACCAGTCGCGCACCCCGATCGCGCCTTGCGCGAAGCCGCCGGCGATGATCGGCGTCGCGCGGTTGCGCACGTCGAACCCCTTCCAGCCGAAGTTCAGTGTCAGCGCGCCCAGGCTGATCTTGTCCTGCACATGATATTGCACCGTCTCGGTATTGTACTGCCAATACCACTGGGTGAAGAACGGGATTTCCTGGAATTCGCGCGCGGAGCGGTTCGGGATCACGCGGTTGCTCAGCTCGTAGAAGCGGCGCGCCTGGCGGAAATCATTATTCTCGTACCAGAAGCCGACGGTGAAATCGTTGAACGCCCATTGATAGCCCGCCGAGCCGAACACGCCCTTGCGGCGAATATCATATTCGGTGGTGCGGATGGAGATCGGCACGAGCGTGTTGATCGAGGGGACATAGGGCGTGAACCAGGTGCCCTGGCCATGATTGGCGTGATAATAGCCGCGCACCGCGAATTTGATCGGCGAGTCCTTCGGCGTTTCGAAGCCGAACGAGGCGAGATAGTCGTTCCGCACGCCGGCCGCGTCGAAATAGGCGTCGTCCACGGTCTGGATCGGCGCCGGATAAACGGTGCCCGCCGCCTGATTGAGCCGTGGCGCCCCCGAATCCCCGCGATTGGCCACGACATCGGCGATCTGCACCGCCAGCGGAAAATTGTTCGATATATTGTCCCAATTATAGCCCAGCCGCCGGATGATATCGAGCGACAGGTCCTGATAATCGTTCTCGCGCCGCTCCGAATAGTTGAAGGTGCCGACCGCCGTCAGGAAGCCGAGCGGCGCGATGACCTTCGCGTTCAGCTGGTTCTGCCGCTGCCGGCCAAAGCCCTTCCACTTTTCCATATTGGTGTGCTGGAAGCTGACATAGGCGGCGGCGCCCAGGCTGGTCAGCGCGCCGGTGTCGAGCCGGCCATAGACGTGCGCCGTATTGTACGAGCCGCCCGTGCCATTCAGCGTCAGGCCGAATTCGGGGGTCGGGTCGCTCGAGAAGAATTCCAGCGTGCCGCCCAGATTGTTCGTCGCCTGGGTGCCGATCGATCCGGCGCCCTGCGATACCTGGACACGGGCGATATTTTCCGAACTGATCGCGCGGCTGATGTGGAGGCCGTTGGTGTTGCCGTATGAGCCATCGCCCAGCGGAATCCCGTCGAGCGTGAAGCCGATCTGGTTCTGGTTGAACCCGCGGATCGAAACCCGCTGCGACCATTCATAAAGCCCGAAGGCATCGGCCGAGAGGAAGTTGACGCCCGGCAGCTTCTCGATCGCCTTCAAGGGACTGGTGCCCGGCAGCAAGCGCTCGAAATCGCGTTGGGTCAGTTGCTGCACCTGGCGCGTTTCGCGGTTGCCGGTGACGATGATGTCGCCGCCGGTATCGGGGGCGGCGGTGTCGGTGGCGGGTTGCGGGTCATCGGGCGCGGCGAAGGCGGCGCTCGGCAGGGCAAGCGCGGTGGTGGCCAGCAGCAGCGGCAGGATACGCATAATTTTCCCCTTAGGATCGGCGTTTACGCTCTGCCGCCCGGATAAAAGCGCTGCGTTGCAGCATCATGCGAGGCGCGTGACGCGCTGGTGCCAGTTCCGCGACGCCGGAATGACAGCTGTGTCCTGCCGCGCTTCTGGCACGATCTATCGCCTCTTGTGTTGCATAATGGCAACACTATATCGGCGCTCAGTCAAGGGCTGGGAAGAAGCATGAACCTGGAAAAATTCACCGATCGCGCCAAGGGTTTCCTGCAATCGGCGCTCACCGTGGCGATTCGGCTGAGCCATCAGCGGATTACCCCCGATCATCTGCTGAAGGCGCTGCTGGAGGATGAGCAGGGGCTCGCCGCGGGCCTCATTAAATCGGCGGGCGGCGATCCCGCGCGCACGGTGAGCGAGGTGGATGCCGCGCTCGCCAGGGTTCCCGCTGTCTCCGGATCGGGCGCGCAGAGCCAGCCGGGGCTCGATAATGACAGCGTCCGCGTGCTCGACCAGGCCGAGCAGATCGCGGCCAAGGCGGGGGACAGCTATGTCACGGTCGAGCGGCTGCTGCTCGCGCTCGCTTTGTCGAACACCGCGGCGGGCAAGGCGATCAAGGCAAGCGGCGCGACGCCCGAGGCGATCAACACGGCGATCAACCAGCTGCGCGGCGGCCGCACCGCCGATACCGCGGGCGCCGAGGATCGCTATGACGCGATGAAGAAATTCGCCCGCGATCTCACGCAAGCCGCGCGTGACGGTAAGCTCGATCCGGTGATCGGCCGCGACGAGGAAATCCGTCGCACCATCCAGATCCTCGCCCGGCGCACCAAGAACAATCCCGTGCTGATCGGCGAGCCCGGCGTCGGCAAGACCGCGATCGCCGAAGGGCTCGCTTTGCGCATCGCCAATGGCGACGTGCCCGATACGCTGAAGGAACGGCGGCTGATGGCGCTGGACATGGGAAGCCTGATCGCCGGCGCCAAATATCGCGGCGAGTTCGAGGAGCGGCTGAAGGGCGTGCTCGACGAGGTGCGCGCGGCGGAAGGCGACATCATCCTGTTCATCGACGAGATGCACACGCTGATCGGCGCGGGGAAGACCGATGGCGCGATGGATGCGAGCAACCTCTTGAAGCCCGCGCTCGCGCGCGGCGAGCTGCACTGCGTCGGCGCCACGACGCTCGATGAATATCGCAAATATGTGGAGAAGGACGCCGCGCTCCAGCGCCGCTTCCAGCCGGTGTTCGTCGGCGAGCCGACCGTGCCCGACACGATCAGCATCCTGCGCGGGCTGAAGGAGAAGTACGAGCTGCACCACGGCGTGCGCATCACCGATGCGGCGATCGTCAGCGCGGCAACGCTTTCCAACCGCTACATCACCGATCGCTTCCTGCCCGACAAGGCGATCGACCTGATGGACGAAGCCGCCAGCCGCATCCGCATGGAGGTGGAGAGCAAGCCGGAGGAGATCGAAGCGCTCGACCGCCGCATCATCCAGCTCAAGATCGAGCGCGAGGCGCTGAAGCGTGAGAGCGACGCCGCCTCGCGCGATCGACTCGCGACGCTGGAGGGCGAGCTGGCCAATCTGGAGGAGCAATCCGCCGAACTCACCCAGCGCTGGCAGGCGGAGAAGGAGAAGATCGCCGGGGAGGCCAAGCTGAAGGAGCAGCTTGACGCCGCGCGGCTCGAACTGGAGCAGGCGCAGCGCGCGGGCGATCTGGGGCGCGCCGGCGAGCTCTCTTACGGCGTGATCCCGCAGCTGCAAAAGCAGTTGGAGGAAGCCCAGGGCGCGACCAAGGGCGCGATGCTGCGCGAGGAAGTGACCGCCGACGATATCGCCGCGGTCGTCAGCCGCTGGACCGGCATCCCGGTCGATCGGATGCTGGAGGGCGAGCGGGAAAAGCTGCTCCACATGGAGGACGCGCTGGGCAAGCGGGTGATCGGCCAGCGCGAGGCGGTGCGCGCGGTCTCCACCGCCGTCCGCCGCGCCCGCGCGGGGCTGCAAGACCCCAACCGCCCGCTCGGCTCGTTCCTGTTCTTGGGCCCGACCGGCGTCGGCAAGACCGAGCTGACCAAGGCGCTCGCCGAATTCCTGTTCGACGATGCGAACGCGATGGTCCGGATCGACATGAGCGAGTTCATGGAAAAGCACGCGGTCGCCCGGCTGATCGGCGCGCCGCCGGGCTATGTCGGCTATGAGGAAGGCGGGGTGCTGACCGAGGCGGTGCGCCGCCGGCCCTATCAAGTGGTGCTGTTCGACGAGGTGGAGAAGGCACATGGCGACGTGTTCAACGTGCTGCTCCAGGTGCTCGACGATGGCCGGCTGACCGACGGGCAGGGGCGCACGGTCGATTTCACCAACACCATCATCGTGCTGACCAGCAACCTGGGCTCGCAATATCTGGCGGCTTTGGGCGATGGCGAGGATGCCGCCGCCGCCGAGCCGCAGGTGATGGAAGTGGTGCGCGCGCATTTCCGCCCCGAATTCCTCAACCGGCTCGACGAGATCGTGCTGTTCCACCGGCTGGGGCAGAGCGAGATGGCGCCCATCGTCGACATCCAGGTCGCGCGCGTCGGCAAACTGCTCGCCGAGCGCAAGATCGGCATCGCGCTGAGCGAAGCGGCGCGCGCCTGGTTGGGCCGCGTCGGCTATGATCCGGTGTACGGCGCGCGGCCGCTGAAGCGCGCGGTGCAGCGCTATCTACAGGATCCGCTCGCCGATCTGATCCTGTCGGGCGGGGTGAAGGATGGGCAGACAGTGTCGGTGGACGAAGGCGATGGCGGGTTGGTGCTGAAGGTGGGCTAAAAGTTGTTCGCGATCAGGTTGAAGCGGGACGCGACCGTAAAGCTCTCCCCTGGAAGGGGAGGGGGGACCATTCGCGCAGCGAATGGTGGAGGGGTGACACCCTCTATCTGCCGGGAACACCCCTCCGTCAGCGCTTCGCGCTGCCACCTCCCCCACCGGGGGAGGAGCGAGCCAAGATGATCGCAAACCGCTCTACCGCTTCAGTCGGCCACCCGTCCGGCGCTGCCCGGATCGAGCCCGCTCGCATCGGCGACGGTGAAGAATTGCCGCAGGATGCGGCGCTCATCGTCGCGGATGTGGGGGTTCCAGGCATCGAAGATCAGCACCGCGCGCAGCTGATCGCTGTCGTTCCAGGCCTCGTGTTCGATCGTGTCGTCGAACGCGAAGGCCTCGCCCTCGCGCCATGCGCGTGTCTCGCCGCCGACGCGGAAGCCGCAGCCGGGCGGCACGATCAGCGGCAGGTGAAGGATGGCGCGCGCGTTGGTGACGCCGGTATGCGCGGGCAGCCGCGTGCGTGGCTTCAGGATCGAGAAAAAGGCGGTCGGCGCGCGCCCCGGCATGTCGGCGAGCGGCAGCGCATCGATCGCCGCGGCGGTGCGGGGGCAGCGCTCGGCGGCCGCCTCGATCCGCGTGCCGAACTTCCAGAAGAAATAGGCGCCCCAATCGAGCTTGCCGTCGAGCGGGGTCCATATGTTCGCGGGCGTGCCCGGCGCCATCGTCACATAGGGTTCCAGCCCGGGCGCGCCGGCCGCCAGCAGATCGGCGAGTTCGGCGCGGATCGCCTCGGTTTGCGCCTCGATCGCGGGCAGCCAGGGGAAATGGGCGCGATCGAAGAACTCGTCGGCGGGCAGGAAAGGGAAGTGCAGCCCGTGCGGTTGGTTGAGATAGACCCGGCGCCGGCCGAGCAGCACGTCGATCGCCGCGTCGATCCGGCGACGGTCGCTCACCCCGGCGCGAACTTCGGCGAGGCCGGCCTCGATCACGTCGACGAAGCGGCGCTGATGCTGCTCGACATAGCGCCGGGCATGATCGAGCACGCCGAGCTGGCCGGGGGTCTTGGTGGGCAGCGGCTCGATCAGCGCGATCACGTTCGCCCAGCGCGCCGCCGCCGCGCCCGGTGAACCCGCTTGTTCATGCAGTTCGGCGAGCCGGATCGTCGCGATCAGGTGGCGCTGATCGGCCTCGAGCGCGCGGAGGAGGGCGGTTTCCTCACGATCCCGCGCGCCCAGTTGGCGCAGCGCGCTGGCGAGGTTGACCCACAGCGCCGGCGCCCCGGGATCGGCCTGGGTCGCGGCGGTGAAGCGGCGTTCGGCCTCGGCGAAATCGCGCCGCTCCAGCGCGCGCATGCCGAGCGCGTTGTGCGCCGCCGGGTGATCGGGCGCGGCGGCGAGCACCGCCTGCCACAGCCGTTCGGCCTCACGCGCCTGGCCGCGGGCGTGCGCCGCCTGGGCCCGGCCGAGCAGTTCGTCGATGGTGGCGCGATCGGGCGGGGGCGTGGCCATGGCATAAGCGTAGCGGCTCTGCTCTGGCCGTGAAAGAGGGGCGTTAGCCGATCATTGCCCGCCGGGCCGGCCCTGGCCATCGGTCACCATCCGGGTGGTGAGATCGCGCGCGGCCTGGGCGATCTGGTCCCATTCCTCACGCGTGTAGCAACGCTTGCGGCTGGGGATGAGCGAGCCGATCGGTGCTTCGCGGCGGCAGATCAGCTTTTCCTTCGCGGGCTGCGGCGTGCCGGAGCCGGCATTGGGTGCGGTATCGCCGGTCGGCGTCTGCGCGGCCACGGGCAGTGCCGCCAAGAGAGTCGCGGCGAAGAGCATCGGCTTGATCATCACGGGCTCCTGATGGGCGGTTGAGCGTAATCGCTCGGAGTGTGTTATAAAAAACGGGGCGCGGAAATTGCTCTCCGCGCCCCGCCTCGTCTTTGGCCTCGCCGCTTAGAAGCGGAACCGGGCGGTCGCCGCGAAGCGACGGCCGAGCGGATCGTAGGTCGAGGGGAAGGTGTTGCCGCTGTTGAACGAGGTCGTGCCCGCGGTCGAGCCGACCAGCGGCGGATCGCGATCGAACAGATTCTGGATCGAGAAGAGCAGCGACAGCTTCTCGCTCACCGCGTAGCGCATGCTCCAGTCGAAATAATGATACGCGCCAATCCGGTTGAAGTTGTAGGTCGCGTTGTTCAGCGAGGCGACTTGGCCGCTGAACAAATTGCCCTGGCCCGGCTCGTAGCTGGTGGGGCTGATGTAGCGCCACAGCAGCGAGAAGTCCATCTTGTCGATCGATAGGGTGGTGCGCTGGCTGAAAGTGAACTCGGGCTGGATCGAGCCCGGGTTGATCGGGTTGCCCGGCGAGCCGCAATTGTTGCTGTAATAGCCGACGCACTCGCGGAACAGGCCCTGGCCCGCGACCGCCTGGAACTTCGACGTCTCGGTCCAGTTGCCGACGAAGTCAAGCGTCAGTTGGCCGAAGCCAAGATTGCGGCGATATTGCGCGCTGAAGTCGATGCCGCTCGTCTCGATCAGGCCTAGGTTCGAGAGCGCGGCGAACAGGCCGGGGGTGGTCTGCGGGCTGCCCGAGAGCGAACCGGTCGCCGGATCGCGGCCGATGGCGGTGCGGGCGCAGGCCGGGTTGGTCACCACCGGATTGTTGAAGCAGGCATTCAGGATGTCGGCTACCGCCGGCGTGGTGATCGCGCCGGTGATGCGGATGTTGTAATAATCGACCGACAGAGTGAAGCCCGGGAACGGGTTGGTCAGTACCGCGCCCACGGTCCAGCTGGTCGAGACTTCAGGCCGCAGGTTCAGGTTGCCACCGGTCGTGGTGTTGGCCTGGCCCGCGGTCGGCACCGGAATGGCACCGATCGCCGCCGCCGGCGCGCCCTGCGCGATGCAGACGTCGCGCAGCGTGCCGGTCGGCGCCGGACGGAACACCGTGCCGTTGTCGAGCACGTTGGCGCACAGGTCGGACTGAGCGTTGACGTTGGTGAGCACCGTATTCTGCGGGTTGAACAATTCACCCACGTTCGGCGCGCGGACCGAGCGCGAATAAGTGCCGCGGATCAGTAGCTTCTCGATCGGCTTCCACTTGCCGCGGAACGCCCAGGTGATCGGATCGTATTTGGGCGCGCCCGGCGCGTTCACCGTGTAGGACGAATAGCGGACACCGCCATCCGCCTCGAGCAGCTTGGCGAAGGGCTTGTCCTGCACCAGCGGCACGGCGAGTTCGCCAATGCCTTCGAAAACATCATAACCGCCGCGGATATTCGGCGAAGCGCCGCCCGAACCGCCGAGATCGCCGCTCACCGACAGCGAGTCGGACTGCTGGGTCGCGGTGTAGCGGCGATATTCGCCGGCGACCGCGAAGCTGATCTTGTCGCTGGCGAAGGGCGAGGAGACGCCGAAATCGCCCGAGAAGCCACCATGCGCCTGGGTGAGCGTGGTACGGATCGCGATGTTGGCGTTGGCGGTGAGGAAGGCGCTGGCGGCGGGGCTGATCGAGCCCTGCGCCCCGAACCAATCGATCGGAATGCAGCCATTGGCCTGGTTCTGGCACTGGGCCTGGCCGTTCACCGTCTGCGTCAGCAGCGATTGGGCGACCCGGCTGTTGAGCGTATAGCCCTGCTGGACCTGGACGTTCTCGCTCTCGCCATAGGAGCCCCACAGATCCCAGCTGATGTTGTTGGTGATCGAACCGCGGAAGCCGAGGCGATAATCGAACACGGTGGTGGTGTACGAGCTGATGCGCGGCCCGACTTCCACCGCGCGCCGCGAAAGGTTCGCGCCGAACTGGCGGTAATTAGGGTCGGTCGGGCCGGTCGCCGCGGCGGCGGCGGCGCAGTTGGTCGGGCTCAGGCCCTGCACGCCGGGCTGGTTGGGATTGAAGTCGGCGGTGCTGGCGGCGAAGCGGGCGCAGATTTCGTTGCGCGCGGCCGTCGGCAGGAACGGGTTGTTGAGCGAGATCTGCACCGGCAACGCGAACGCGCCCGACGGCGCGATGATCGTGTCGACCTGGTTCTTCGAGAACAGTCCGCGGGTGTAGACTTCGAGATTGTCGTTCAGCTCATAATGCGCCGCGCCGTACATGTTGTAGCGCTGGAACGGCGTGTTGAAGATGTTGTACGGATTGAAGTTGAACGACTGGAAGGCCGTGGTCGGGTTGAACCCGCCGGTCGCCGGATTGATCTGGAAGGTGCCGGCGCCGTAGCCGCCGCCCGCCGGAAGCGAGAAACGCGACGGGACCGAGGTGCCCGAACCGCCCGCGCCGCCACTGGCCGAGTCGATATTGAAGAACGAGAAATCGCGGTCGCCCTGATAAACGGCGTCCGACTTCTGATAACCGACCGAGAACACGACATTGCCGCGGCCTTCATCGACATTGGCGCCGATCGTCAGGTCCGCGCGCAGCGTATTGCCGTCACCCTTGCCGGTCACTTGTTCGGAAACCGAGAGATCGACGCCGCTGAAATCTTGCTTGGTGACGAAGTTGATCACGCCCGCGATGGCGTCCGCGCCGTAGGTCGTCGAAGCGCCGCCGGTCAGCGTGTCGACGCGCTGGATCAGCGCGAGCGGGATGTTGTTGAGGTCGAACGCGCCGTTGAGGTTGGCGGGAACGAGGCGGACGCCGTCGATCAGCACGAGGTTGCGGTTTGGCCCCAGGCCGCGCAAGTCGACGAACGCGAAGCCGCCATTGCCGTTGTTCACCGCCGAACCGACGTTCGGCACGATGCCCGGCAGCTGGCGGAGCAGGTCTTCCGCGGTGTTCGACTGGCGGAGCTGGATTTCCTTCTCGCTCACCACGCTCACCGGGTTCGCCGACACCAGGTTCGGGTTGCGGATCAGCGTACCGGTGACGACGACTTCGCCCGCGTCCTGCGGCTTGGCGTCATCCTGGGCCGGCGCCTGCTGCGCCCATGCCGGCGCGGCGCTGAAGATCGCGCCCGCGGCGATCGTCGACACCAGCAGGCGGCGGCGGAGTGATAGCTTCATGCAGAAATTCCCCTTCTTCTCGACCGGACAATCGCCGCGACGACGCTGTCCTGTTCGATAAACTCTGCCCGAAACCGGACAGTATGACCCGAAAGGTACGCAAATCCGCGCCCGCTGCACAACCTTGGAACCCGTTTCGGTGGCGATTAAGGTTGGTTGTTGCTTCTAAGCAACAGTTGGCGATTGTCATCGCGCGTGGCCGGCGGTAGCGGTACAGGCTATGCTCGATCGCCGAAATGTCGCGCCGCGCGCTCTGTTCGCCTTGCTTGTGGCGGGAGTCGCCGCCGGACCCGCGCGGGCGGCCGAAGAGGCGCCGGCGGTGCTCAAGAAGCTGCAACAGTGCCGCGAGATCACGCAGGATGCCGCGCGCCTCGCTTGTTTCGATGCCGCCGCCGCCGCGCTCGACGCCTCCGTGAAGGCCAAGGAAGTCGTGGTGGTCGATCGCGAAGCGCTGCGCGAGCGCAAGAAGAAGGGCTTCGGCTTGCCCTTCACCGATCGCACGGTGTTCGGCGCGGCCGCCGGCCCCGAGGCCCGCGAGGTCACCGGCAAGATCACTGGACTGCAGCTCGCCGGCGACCTCTATGTGGTCACACTGGAGGACGGCGCGGTGTGGCGGACGACCGAATCGAGCTTCATCGCGCCCCGGCTGGGCAGCAAGGTGACGATCAAGCGCGGCACGCTTGGCAGTTTCATGATGATCTTCAGCGAAGGGCCGCCGCTCCCCGCCAAGCGGGTCCGCTGAGCCGGCGCGCCGCGATCGCTCGCGGCGCCGGCGGGCGAACGGCAAAAAAAGGTGGCGCCGGGCCTCGGCGCCACCCTCAGTCATCTTCGCGTCGTCGCTTAGAAGCCGACCTTCACGCCCGCGCGGAAGTAGCGGCCGTAAATGCCCGTGCCGCCCTGCACCGCGTTGTACAGATGGGCACCATAAGTCACCGGATCGATCGGCGGCAGATCGTCGAGCACGTTCAGCACGTTGGTGTAGAAGGTGAACTTGTCGTTGACCTTGATCTGCCCGACCAGATCGAGCGTCACATAAGCCGGGACGTCATTCGCGACATAGCCGGGGTTGAGCCCGCCCGAGCCCGCCGGCACGCCCTGGTCTTCGGCCGACAGGTTGTAGCCGCCGAAGTAATTGGCCGTCGCCGTTAGGTTGAAGCCGCCGCCGAAATCGAAGCTGTTCTGCCAATAGCCGCGCAGCCTCGGCGTGCCGTTGCCCGATGTCAGGTTGAAGTTGCCAAGCGTGCCGGCATATTGCTCGGTCGTGCCGTCGGGGAAGCTGGTGCTCAGCTCCAGAATGTAGCTCGCGTTGAACAGTGTCGACCAGTTGACGCCGAAGGCGCGGATCTTGCCCGAAAGCTCGAAATCGAGACCTTCGGAGAACTGGCTATTGGCATTGGCGTAGTTCGATTCGATGAAGGCGATGCGCGGCAGCACGCCCGGATTATTGGGATCGGCCGCGTCAGGGATAACATTATAGCCCGCCGGAATCGCCTGGCCGGCATAATAGGCCGCCAGCGCGACGCCGGGGGTGAGCGCGGTGATCGCCCCGGTCTTACGGATGTTGTAGTAATCGACCGAGAGCGACCAGTTGCGGATCGGCTGGAACACCACGCCCGCAGTGATGCTGCGCGAGCGCTCCGGCCCGAGCGTCGGGGTGGCGAGCGTCGTCAGGCCATAAGTCGCCTGGCGGACATAGGTCGGGCAGTTGGCGAAGGTCGCCTGGGTGCAGCCCGCGCCGAACTGGCGCAGATAGGCGTCCGGGAAAGTGCCCGAATTGGCGGTGACGAAGCCGGTCGTCGGCAGCGCGTTCGCCTCGCCGAAGCTGGGGATGCGGAAGCCCCGCGACCAAGTGGCGCGCAGCGTCAGCGGCTTCCAGAAGTTGATCTTCACGCCCACCTTGGGCGAGAAGGCCGCCTGGCCGGAAGAATAGCTGTCATATCGCCCCGAATGGTTGATCGTCAGCTGGTTGAAGATCGGCGCGTTGATCTCGTAATAACCGGCGACGACATCGCGGCTACCGCGCGCGCCGAAGGCATTGAGAACGAAGTAACGCTGGGTCGGCCCGTTGGTGTCGGGATTCTGGCTGGGCGCGTTCACCGATTCATAGCGCCACGTGCCGCCGATCGCGACATTGAGCGGGCCGCCCGGCAGATCGAACAGCTTGCCGCCAATCGTGCCATCGACCTGATAGAGTTCCGAGCTGGAATTGATGATCTGATCGGGCGAGACGTAATTGCGCACCGCCTGGCTGTTCTGCGACGGGTTGAGGAAATTATACGAACCGTCGGCGATCACGTTGAGCAGGTTCTGGATATAGACATAGCCGCGGTTGAGCGTGCGCAGATCGTCGACCATGCCGACCGCCTGCACATTCCAGTTCCACCGATCGGCGATATCGCCCTTGATGCCGATCGCGCCGCGGAAAGCGCGGTTGCGGGTTTCGTTGAACTCCTGAACGTCCTGCAGCCGCCCGATCAGGCGCGCGACCTGGCCTTGCGCGGCGAACGGGTTGTTCGGGTTCAGCCGGCGATTGGGCGAGGTGGCGCAATTCACGCGTTCGGGGCAGACGAACACAGGCAGCGTCAGCGGGCCCGATCCGGGCGCGAGCGCGCCGCCCGCGTCGCGCGTGCTGAAGCGCGGGAAGTTGATGCCGGCGTTGGCGCGCGCATAGATCGTCGCCGGGTTGCCGTCATATTGGGTGATCGACTGGATGAAGTTGAACTCGGCATAGGCCTCGGCGCGGCTGCCCACCTCGGCGGTGAGCTTGCCGGAGAAGCCGTAGCGCTCGATCGTCGGCGAGATCACCGCGTAATTCTGCGTCAGATCCTCCTGGCACACCGTGGTCGGCGCGACGGCGTTGCCGGGATCGGCGAGCTCGGCGGCGGTGAGATTATAGGGCGTGCCGCGATAGCAATTGCCGAACAGCTGGTAACGGCCCTGGGGCGTGGTGTTGGTCGCGTCGAAGGGCCGCAGATAGAGCGACGCGCCCACCGGCGTGGTCGTCGTGAAGTTGCCGCTCGGAAATTGATTGTTCGCGTCCAGCCCGTTGATCACGTTGTTCGGGCCGCAATTGCCCGCGCCGCGACAGATGTTGCGCTGATCGTCGGTGTTGTACGGATAGGGCCGATCGCGGTTGAACAATTGTTCGCTGCGATAATAGAAGCCGCTGATATAGGCGTTGAAGCCCTTGCTGGCGATATCGCCGACGCCCAGCGTGAGGTTGGCGCGATATTGCGCCGCGTCGCCGCGTTCGGAGACACCGGCTTCGACCCGGCCGCCGACGCCCTTGAACTGACGCTTGGTGATGATGTTCACCACGCCCGCGATCGCGTCCGCGCCATAAGTCGAAGATGCGCCGTCGCGCAGCGTTTCGACGCGCTCGATGATGTCGTCCGGGATGGTGTTCAGGTCGACGAAGTTGCGCGTGCCGTCGTCCGACAGGGGATAATAAGCGGCGCGAAGGCCATCGAACAGCACCAGCGTCGAGTTGGTCGACAGGCCGCGTAGCGACACGGCCGAGGCGCCGGCGGCGAAGGCGCCGTTCGCGGTGAACGAGTTGGTGAGCGCCGGGCCGTTGTTCGACGGGATCTGCTGGATCGCGTCCGAAATCGTGTTCAGGCCGCGCTGATCGAGCTGCTGCGTGCCGATGACGCTGACCGGCGAGGGGGTGAGCGCCGGGCCGCGCACCAGCGTGCCGGTGACGACGACTTCATCGGCCGGCGCGGGCTGATCGTTCGCCGTGCCCGGTGCTTGGTCCGCCGGCGCGGAAGGCTGCGCGGTCTGCGCGAAGGCCGGGCCGGCGGCCAGGGCGGCGGCAAGCGCCAGGCTGGCCGCGCCGCCGCGAAGCAAGGCTCGGCCCGAAGAAGATAGTTGTACGAACATAATGACCCCTTCTCATCTCATCGCCGCCTATGGCGTTGCGATCGGTCGCGCGCGCCCTTTGGGCTTATGGCGACACGGATGAGAAGCTGAACCGGCGATGCGGCTAAGTAAATATCCGCGACGCATACATGAAGAAATCACAATGTTCGCGTTTTTCTTGCGTTACCGTAACGGCAACCATCGTTTCAACGGGCTCTATTACGTGATCGTAATCAGTTTGCGGCCGGCATTGGCCCCGCGACCAGCAGCGGATCGATCCGTGCTTCGCGCCAGCGCAGGCTCCAGTGCAGATGCGGCCCCGTCGCCCGCCCGGTCTTGCCGATCGCGCCGATTATTTGACCGCGACTGACGCGCTGCCCGCGTTTTACATCGATACGCGAGAGATGCAGGAACGAACTCGACAGGCCCGCGCCGTGATCAATCATCAATAGATTGCCTTCGAGGGTGAAGGGCTGGCCGGCGGCGAGGACCACCACGCCATCGGCCGGCGCGATCACCGGCGTGCCTTCGGGCTGGGCGATGTCGGCGCCCGAATGATAGCTGCCGGCCTCGCCATTCTGATAGATGCGCTGCGATCCGAACAGGCCGGAGAGCCGCCCCGTCGCTGGCCAGAGCAGCGGCTGGCGCCAGCCCTCGGCGGGCGTCGCCATGTGGCGCGCGGCATCGATCTGCGCGACCTCGGCCGGGCGGCGCGCGGCGAATTCGGCGTCGGGCTGGGCGATCTTGGGCAGCGTCGGCAGCCGCTCGATCCGCCAGGCGCGCGGGGCGATGGCGAGCGTCTGGCGCAGCACCCGCCCGTCGGCGAGCGTCGCGCTGAGCGTGACGCTCGGCGCCGCGTCGCGATCGAAGGCGATCAGGAAGCGGCCATCGCGCGCCACCGGCACGCTCTGGTCGCCCAGTTCGAGCAAGGTGGTGCCGGCAGGGACGGTTCCCGTCGCCGCGCCGCCCTGCACCAAGGTTCCTTCCAGGCGGAACGGCGCGGGATCGGCCGGCGCGGGAGCTTGCGCCGTGACCGGCGCCACCGCCAGCAGCGACACGGCGCCGATCGCCAGGCCGATCCGCCGGATCACGGCGCCATCGCCTCCATCGCGATCTCAGCGCTGGCATAGGCTTCCTGCCGGGCGACGTTCCAATAGCGCAGCGCATCGAGCGGGATACGCTGGCCGCTCACCGCGCAGAGCACATGATCGCCCTGCGAGAGCACGCGAAAGCCGTTCGCCATATAGTGAAGCCGGGCGGTGCGATTGCTGTTCGAGACGAGCATGGGGCCTTTGCGGGGTTAGAGCAGGCTGGGCTGCTCTTGTGTCGTCTTTCCATAGGGCTTGGGCGCGGCGCGCTCAACCCGCGCGTCCACCACCCCGTCGGCGAAGTGGAGCGACAGCGTCTGCGCGGCGCGGGCGGCGGCGGCGCTGGTGACCACCGATCCGTCACGCGCCCCGACGCGGACATAGCCCCGCTGGAGCAGCGCATCGGGATTGACCGCCTGCAACAGCCGCTCGGTCCGCTCCAGATGCGCGCGAGCGGCGGCGAGCTGGCGGACGAGTAGTTGCGGGCGGAGCAGCGTGGCGGCGCGCTCCACCTGCGCGGCCGCGCGCGTGAGCCGGGCGTCGAGCACGCGATCGAGCCGCGCGCCGAGATCATCGAGCCGCTGGCGCTGCGGGCCGAGCAGCGCGTCGCGCCGGGGAAGGAGGCGGCCGACCAGTTCCAGCCGCTCGCGCCCGCGCGCTACATAGCGCCGCGCGCAGCGTTCGCTTCGCACGCCGAGGCCGTCGACCGTGGCGATCAGCTCGGCGCGCACCGGCACCGCCATTTCGGCGGCGGCGGTTGGGGTCGGCGCGCGGCGATCGGCGGCGAAATCGGAGAGGCTGGTGTCGGTCTCATGCCCGACCGCCGAGATCACCGGGATGCGGCAGGCGGCGATCGCGCGCACCACTGCCTCTTCGTTGAACGCCCAGAGATCCTCGATCGAACCGCCCCCGCGCCCGACGATCAGCAGATCGGGGCGCGGCACCGGCCCGCCGGGCGCGAGCGCGTCGAACCCGGCGATCGCGCGCGCGATCTGCTGCGCCGCGCCCTCGCCCTGGACCAGCACCGGCCAGAGCAGCACCCGGCTCGGGAAGCGATCCGCCAAGCGATGAAGGATGTCGCGGATCACCGCGCCAGTCGGCGAGGTGACGACGCCGATCACGCTCGGTAGATAAGGCAGCGGCTGCTTCCGCCCCGCGTCGAACAGCCCTTCGCCGGCGAGCTTAGCTTTCAGCCGCTCGAACAGCGCCATCAGCGCGCCTTCGCCGGCGAGTTCCAGCTGCTCGATCACGATCTGATACTTGCTGCGACCGGGATAGGTTGTGAGCCGACCGGTCGCGATCACTTCCAGCCCGTCCTGCGGGGCGAAGGCGATGCTGGAGAACGACCCTTTCCAGATCACCCCGTCGATCAGCGCGCCATCGTCCTTCAGGCAGAGATAGGCATGGCCCGAGGCGGCGCGCTTATAGCCCGAAATCTCGCCGCGCAGCCGCACGAAGCCGAACGCGCCCTCCACCGTGCGCTTCAGCTGCTGCGACAGTTCCGAAACGGTGAGGGGGGCGGCGTTGTCGCCGGGGAGCGACTCGGCTACCAGCCGGGGCATGTCTGAACTCATCAACGTCCTGCTTCTGGGCGGCGGCGGGCGCGAACATGCGCTGGCATGGAAGCTCGCGCAATCGCCGATGCTGGGGACGCTCTACGCCGCGCCGGGCAATCCGGGAATAGCCGAGCATGCGCGGCTGGTGGCGCTCGACGCGGAGGACCATGCGGCGGTCGCGCGCTTCTGCGCGGAAGCCGAGATCGGCCTGGTCGTGATCGGGCCGGAGGCGCCGTTGGTCGCGGGCCTGGCGGACGATCTGCGCGCGGGCGGCGTGGCGGTGTTCGGCCCGAGCGCGGCGGCGGCGCGGCTGGAGGGCTCCAAGGGCTTCACCAAGGCGCTGTGCGCGGCGCACGCCATCCCCACCGCGGCGTTCGTCGAGGTGAGTGACCGGGCAAGTGGCCAGGCGGCGCTCGATCGCTTCGGGCTGCCGGTGGTGGTGAAGGCCGATGGCCTGGCGGCGGGCAAGGGGGTGACGGTCGCCGCTACCCGCGTGGAAGCCGAGGCCGCGCTCGACGCGATCTTCGCCGCCCCCGGCGGGCGCGCGGTGATCGAGGAATTTCTGGAAGGCGAGGAAGCGAGCCTGTTCGTGCTGGCCAACGGCGCCGATTTCGTGGCGTTCGGCTCGGCGCAGGATCACAAGCGGGTGGGGGAGGGCGATACCGGCCCCAATACCGGCGGCATGGGCGCGTACAGCCCGGCCCCGGTGCTGACCCCCGCGCTCGAGGCGCGCGCGCTCGCCGAGATCGTCACGCCGACACTGAAGGCGATGATGGCGGCGGGGACGCCCTTTTCGGGCGTGCTCTATGCCGGGCTGATGCTGACGCGCGAGGGGCCGAAGCTGATCGAATATAATGTCCGCTTCGGCGATCCCGAATGCCAGGTGCTGATGGCCAGGCTGGAGAGCGACTTGCTGCCGCTGCTGCTCGCGGTAGCGCGCGGGGCGCCGATGCCGGCGCCGCGCTTCGCCGAGGAGAGCGCGCTGACGGTGGTCTATGCGGCGCGGGGCTATCCGGGCGCGGCGGAGTCGGGCGGGGCGGTCGCCGGGCTTGCCGCCGCCAAAGCGGCCGGGGCGGTGGTGTTCCACGCGGGCACCCGCGACGACGGCGCCGGGCTGGTCGCGAGCGGCGGGCGGGTGCTTGCGGTCACCGCTTGCGCGCGCCAGCTCGCCGATGCCCGCGCGCGTGCCTATCGTGCGGCGGAGCTTATTGATTTTCCGAGCGGTTTCTACCGTCGCGACATAGGCTGGCGCGAACTGGCGCGCCAAGCGGGAGAGGCCTGATGGAAGCACGCGACATCGCGACCCCGGCGTGGATGACGCCGACTTTCTTCGTGCTGATCGCGATCGGCGCGGCGCTCGCGCTCGCGATCATCGTCTGGGGCACGCTCCGCCGCCGCGCCAAGGCGGCCGAGCGCAAGCGCGCGGCGGCGCATCGCGTGGCGGCCGATCCGCATCCGAACATCGCCCCGCCGCCCATGTCGCCGACGCCGCTGCCCGCCGAGGCGATGGTGCCGATCGCGCCGCTGGTCACGCCCGAGCCCGTGCCCGCGCCGCCTCTGTCGGAGGGCATTTCGGTTGCCTCCGCGCCGGTGCCCGCGCCGGGGGACGGCCGGCCGCTCACCGATCTGAAGGGGCTCGGTCCCAAGGCGGCCGCCCGGCTCGCCGAGCTGGGCGTGCCGAACGTGGCCGCGCTCGCCGCCAAGAGCGATGCCGAACTCGCCGCGCTCGACGCCGATCTGGGGCCGTTCGCGGGAAGGATCGCGCGCGATCGCTGGGCCGAGCAGGCGCGGCTGCTCGCGGCGGGCGACATCGCCGGCTTCGAAGCGCGCTTCGGCAAGCTGGGCGGGTGAGCGCGCGGCTCATCGCCGGCCAAGCCCGCTCTGGCGCCGCGGATCGCGCGAGCCCTTGCCGCGCTGCCCGCGCCGCGCTCTAGCCGAGGCGGGATGGGCGTTTGGTTGACGATTTTGTTGGCGGCGGCGGCGCAGGTGAACGCGCAGCCGGGCGAGATCGTGCCGCCCCCTGCGCCCGAGGCCGACGCGCTTGCCGCGCAGATGCGGGTGCTGGCCACCGATCCGAACAATCTGGACGCGCTGCTCACCGCCGGCGAATTGGCGCTGGAGCTGGGCGATCCGACCGCGGCGGGCGGCTTCTTCGCGCGTGCCGAATCGATCAATCCGCGCTCTGGACGGCTGCTCGCGGGGCGCGCGCGCCTGCTGCTTCAGGCCGAGCGGCCTGGCGAAGCGCTGCGCCTGTTCGCGCAGGCCGAAAGCTTCGGCTATCCGCTCGATCAAATCCGCGCCGATCGCGCGCTCGCTTATGATTTGATCGGCGAGCAGGAACGCGCCCAACGCGACTATCGCGATCTGCTGAAGCGCGCCGACAATGCCGAGACGCGGCGCAATTACGCCCTCTCGCTCGGTATTTCGGGCAAGCGCGACGCGGCGCTCGCCGCGATCGAGCCGCTGGTGCGCGCGCAGGACCGCGCCGCCTGGCGGGTGCGCGCCTTCATCCTGGCGATGGCCGGCGAGCCGCAAGAGGCGAACAAGATCGCGACCGCGATGCTGCCTGCCAATGTCGCGACCGGGCTGCGCCCCTATTTCGAGCGGCTGCCCCGGCTGGGGGTGATCGATCGCGCCTTCGCGGTGCATTTCGGCGAGCTGACACCGAACCCTGGGCGCCTCGCCGACGCCCGGCTCGCCCCGCCGCTCGCGCCGCTCGCGCCCGAGGCGGTGGTCGCCGCCGCCTCGCCGCCGGCGGTGAAGTCAGCGCCCGTCGCCGTGACGCGGGGCAAGCGCGGCCGGGTGCTCGCGGCGGCAGCGCCACCGCCCGTGCCGCCGCCACCCGCCGCGCCGCCGATGCCGCCGCCGCCGACACTCCCGGCGCAACTCGCCACCGTCCAGCCGCTGCCGCCGCCCGCGCGCGGCGAGGCGCCGGCGGTGCCGCTGCCCGCGCGGCCCGGCTTCACCAGCCTGCCGAGCGCGCCGGCGCCGCTCCGCATCTTCGCCAGCCGGCCGCCGGCGATCGCTTATTTCATCGCCCGGCCGCCGGTGCCGGTGGTCCGCGTGGCGCGGCCGGCGCCCTTCGTCGCCTATCGCCTGGCGACGCCGCCGGTCGCGCTCGCCGCGCGCGCGCCGCGCCAGGACTCGGTCCTGCAACGCATCGCCGCCGAACTCGCCGCGCCGGCGGCAGAGTCTGTCAGGGTAGCGCCGGCCAAGCCCAAGCCCGCCGATCCCGAGCCGAAAAAGCCGGCCGCGAAGGACATGGCGGACGCGAGAAAGGCCAAGGAACCGCTCGATCCCAAAAAGGCCGAGACCGAGACCAAGAAGGCCAAGGAGCTCGCCGACAGCAAGAAGGCGGATGCCGAGGCGAAGAAGAAGGCCGACGCCGACGCCAAGAAGAAGGCGGAGGCCAAGAAGAAGGCCGAGCCCAAGGACACGCCCCGCTTCTGGGTGCAGGTGGCGGGCGGCGCGACCGAGGGCGATCTGCCCAAGGCCTGGGCCGCCGCCAAGGCCAAGTCTCCCGCGCTGAAGGGGCGGCAGGGCTATACGACGCCGCTGCGCGCGACCAACCGCGTGCTCACCGGCCCGTTCAAGTCGCGCGACGAGGCGCAGGCCTTCGTCAACCAGCTCGCCAAAAGCGGCGCCAGTGGCTTCGTGTTCGAAAGCGCGGCGGGTCAGAAGGTCGACAAGCTGCCGTGACGCTTGCCCCCTATGCCGCGCACCCCGCCCGGAGCCGGGGCCGGCTGCACCCCGAAGACGCCGCCCCGCGCGGCCCCCGCGACGCCTTTCAGCGCGACCGCGACCGCATCATCCATTCGATCAGCTTCCGTCGGCTGCGCCACAAGACGCAGGTGTTCATGGCGCCCGACGGCGATCATTTCCGCGTGCGGCTGACGCACAGCCTGGAAGTCGCGCAGATCGGCCGCACCATCGCGCGGGTGCTGGGGCTGAACGAGGATCTGACCGAGGCCTTGTGCCTGGCGCATGATATCGGCCACCCGCCCTTCGGTCATGCCGGGGAGGCGGCGCTGAAGGAAGCGCTTCGCGAGGCGGGCGGATTCGACCATAACGGCCATACGCTGCGCGCGCTAACCTGGGTCGAGCGCCCCTATCCGCGCTGGCCGGGGCTCAATCTGAGCTGGGAGACGCTGGAGGGTCTCGCCAAACATAACGGGCCGGTCGCGCGTCCCGGCTGGGCGCTGGCGGCGGCGGACGCGGGCTTCCCACTCGATCTCGGCAGCTGGCCGAGCCTGGAGGCGCAGGTCGCGGCGCTCGCCGACGATATCGCCTATGACAATCACGATATCGACGATGGCCTGCGCGCCGGGCTGCTGAGTTTCGATCAGCTGTTCGAGGTGCCGCTGGTCGCGCGGCTGTGGGACGATGTCCGCGCGCGCTTCGCCGATTGCCCGCCCGCGCGGCTGACGGGCGAGCTGATCCGCACCA